>Ga0209208_10000807_pt1 | contig 42402 bp, 28 predicted proteins | sample S1TSphfallax_3_FD_187694 | JGI IMG/M metagenome (GOLD analysis project Ga0209208, IMG submission 187694) | Host-associated microbial communities from peat moss isolated from Minnesota, USA - S1T2_Fd - Sphagnum fallax MG (SPAdes) (version 2) | ecosystem: Host-associated > Plants > Peat moss >... | reverse complement strand
GCAGTGGACCAGTGTTTCCTTTTTTCCCTCTTTGTTCCTGGTGAGGACCGGCCAGACCCGGGCTCTGAGTGGTTCCTTGCTGGGCGGGACCAGTATGTCGAGGGAGGTAAAATAGGAGGGGTGGACCTCGGAGTGTAGCTGGCCTCTCTTCCCTCCTGGGGTGCTTTCTTTGTGAGGGTGGTGTGGGGAGAGTTGCTGGGTGGCCTGCCTGGGTGGGGTCTGCTTAGGCTCGTGCCTCTTTTGGCCTTAAAAGGACCAGCCTTCCTTCATCACCTCCTGCTCTTCCATGAGGGTCGCAGCTCCTGTGCTGTCCTCTCCTAGAATAGCGAAGGGATTGGACTTTGCAGCTGGGCTAAGGGCCTGGACGCTAGCCATTTCCTGAATTCCAAAAATTGGTGCGGAATTCCGGAGGGCGTTCAGCTTTTGGCGGCCTTCGGCTAGAGGTTCCTGTGTATGTTTGGCTATGTCTTCCGGCTGAGTTGGAGGCTCGGAGGAGTCCTTCATCTCGAGGTCCGGCTGCACCTTTGCCGTGTTGGCCGTTGTTTGTCTCCAGCACTGTGCGCCAGGAGTCTTTCTCGGAGCTGTCTTCCAGCTCCCTTTGAGGGGGGGGGACTTCGCTGAGGTGTTTCCTCCCTGTGTTGGAGGTTTGTTTTGCGGGCACGCTCTGGCCAGGTGCCCAAAGCGACGACATTTTCTGCACTGATTCGGCAGCCCTGAGTATAGGATTCGTTGGGGAGTTGTTTCTCCTGCATCTGCCCCCTCAGACATTAAGGGGATCCTGATGATCCCCGCCAATTTGCTAATGTTTCTGACCTCGACCGTGACCATTGGCCCTGTCGGTCGTTTGATGTATGAGTCGGGCGACTCTCCCATGTTTATTTAAAATTGACATATATAATCATGATTGTGTACAAAAATTATGATGTTGACATTGATCTTTGTGCAACTGGTTTGATACACTTTCATAATGAGTTTGAAATATAAAGTCTTGTTTAATGCTAGCCTTTGATGCCTCATGTGCAAAATTTTCCACTATTCCATGTACTCTCCATAGTTCCTTTGACCTTGCATGACCCCTATACATGTTTTCCAAGCATGGTCAACCTACATCCACCAAGTAACATGTTGAAATCATTCAAAACTAGAAGATTACGAAATGTGTGTTAACTATACATGATACCATTATCTTATATCATTAGTTTCATAATTGAAAACAACACAAATTACATATTGATCATTGTTCCAAATTATTATGTTATGTGATCAACTCATTAGCTCCTATAATTGGACACACACAAAACCTCCAACAGACTCCTATGTCATTAAAGGAATAATCCTTTGCCACCTAATATAAAGCCATCAACATGTCCCCGAGCTAAGGTCTTCATTGTATCCTTTTGGTTATAAATGAAAACTTACTTTCACAAAATCATTTGTCATTGGCTTAGGCCTTCCTAATAATTTTCTTCCCCGTTTTTGCCCCTATCAATGCTTGTTTTTTCCCAATTTTTTCATGGCATTCTCTTTGATGCTTCTTTTCAAGATTGTTAGGCACCTAGTCTTTTGCTCATTTTTGTGGCTGTATAACTTCCTTTTTCAATGCCACAATTTGGATTGGTAATGGGACATCTTGTGATTCAAATGCTTGAGGCATTGGTTGGGTTGTGCCTTACAATTGTTGAGCTAATGGTAGGGCCTCATGTATTATGTTATGTATTGTGTCCTACAATTGTTGAGGTGATGTTGAAGTTTCCATTGGTTGCTCCTCCAAGGTCACTTGCAATCCCATAATCAATTGCTCTCCCAATGTTGGTCATTCATTGGGAACATTTTGCAATTAGGAGTTCGTACATTGGATGGGGCTTTTTGGGTTGCCATATATATAGTCCATGAACTATTGAAGTGTATTGTGGAGGACATTTATCTTGGTTACATTTGCTTCACACTTATTGAACACTTGGCCATCGAGCTCACCTAGTTTGGTTTCAATGGCATTTATTCACATTGACATCGTGTTAGCTAACCTTATCTTCCCCACCCCACCCCCCAAATCATAATCCATGTTAGATTTCAATATGCATAAACAAAAAACACAATTCACATGTTGTGTATACACACCTATGAATTATAAGCACGCATGTTTGGCTAGCTAAAAAAGTTGTTGAAATCATATCAAAATATTGTAGTTCACACATGTGTATAATTTACAATTATGGAGTATTTTTCAGAGACTGTTCCTTTACTCGTATTTTAGAAAGGGATGGGCTACATCTCAATTCATCCCTCTTGTTGCATGCAAGTCAAATCACACATGTCAACCTTGGACCACATTGTCATAAACAACAATTTATAAACAAGAAATACGCATGATATTTGTCTTACATCTTGATATGAATTACAATCAATACACGTACCAATTGATCTTTAATCCTAGTTTGCTTAGCATGATACCTTTTGAGCATAACTTCGTGTTTTACAACTTAGTTCCGACCTATTTTTACCTTCTTTTGACATCCAATATTGCATAAGGTTGTCCCAATATGCTTGATAAAAAACCTTTAGTTTTTTCCCCCCCTTGTTCCAAGCCGTTATCAACTTTCCACGAGTTACTTTCAATGTTGCGTTCACATATTTCTTCCATGCCTTTTGGCTCAAAGGATTGGGTACATGCTCATATATTTTGTCCATATCCTCTTTTACCATAATCATCATTGTGCAAGATTGTTCATTGAATTCTTTACTAGGGTCTAAATATCTATATGTCATGGCTTATAGGTTAGCCATTTAGCAAGATTTGGCCTTGCACATAACGTCTATTTCATAAGTGTCATCTACTTGTATTTAGTGAAGGCACTTGCCAATAGCTTCACAAGTTTCAGTCTCCATCCTCCATGATGTGTTTTGTTGCGCTCGTGTTTGTTTTAACATAATGTCATGAGCTTCATATGGTTGGCTCAAGCCTATTGCTTGAATGGTTGGTTGATAATTTGACCTTCCTATTGCAAAGTTAGGTTCATGAATCCTTTATTTTTCTTGTTGTAAAACCTTTTGTAGTACTTTTAACTACTTTAACTCCATCAATTCAACAAGGTCATCCTTAATAAATCTTTCAACAACTCCATTTTTTGGTGTCCCCTACACACATATTGAAATTTATGCACCATGGCAATCACTTGTATCTTTTGCATTTACTAGTCAAAACATACATAAAACACTAAATAGCAACACACCTTGCGTGTTTTTGAGTGGTGTTGTTAAAGGGTAGTCTGATTACATGGATTTGGATTAGCAAGGTAGTTAGGATAAGGACTAATCATGGAGCATTATAGATTTGAATTTTGAATCCTTGTTGGTTTGAAATCATGATGATGTGATTTGAGATTGCCCAAAGGGGGAATGGCACAACCCTAGCCTTGGGCTTGCAAAGGTGTAGGCCAAGAAGGAAGCCCGGGAGTGTAGGAGAATGTGAGGGAATGAACCTTCGTACTCCCAAATGAGCTCCCATTTTGGGAGTTGGAGTCTCGATGGACTCCCAAATTTTCAAAAAACAATTACAGGGGCCAAAACCCATTAGATTGTGAAGTTCTTTACATCATTGGAAAGCTTTTGGAACTTCAATGTTTAAAATGGGCTTGAATGCCCCATTTGCACACTTAACACACAAGTTATGGCCAAAAGAAAGTTTGGGAGTCAAATTGCCAATTTGACTTCCGACCACTTAAAGTCGCGAATCACTTCGATTTCCTTATGTGTAGATGACGTGCAACATATTGTTAAAAAGATCTTGACCAGGACTACAACTTTGCTTTAAACTTCATCTCAATTGGAGGTCTGCACACAAAGTTATGGGTCCCCGAAGTCGTGAGGGTCTTCACTGTGGGAAATTCAAGACTCCCATTTAGGAGTCCTGGGACAAAATGAAATTTGGGTGTTGGTCCTATGGCCAACAATAGAGTATACTATAAGGGGGAAGGTGGTGGCTTCCCCCAAGTTCGGGCCATGGTGAGTTTTGTGAATCCGTGTTTACATGTGGCTCGTTTGTGCACCAAAGTGTTCTAACTATGCATTAACCAACTTGTTGTTTGATTTGTGCAGGTCCGTGTGAATAATTGAAGTGTTTTTCAATCTTCTTAGTCCCATCCCGAAGCTCCAGCACACCCTTTTACCCTCGAAGGTTTGCGAGCCAGGGAGCGCACCCCCAACTCTTTCTCCTTCCACTATTCACCTTTGGATTCATAGTTAAGTCCATCAAGGAACTTAGGGGTGCACCAAGGAAGATCTTGAGAAAAGGAATCCATTATGAGACACATAATTTTGGGAGTAAAAATAATTATAGGTATTTTATAGTAGAAAACCACATATTTTATTTTCTGATATACCACTGATTTAATTTTGTTGTTTTGATTTCATTTCCACATAACATGGAATTTCACTTTAATTATAATATAGTTTTCAATAAAACATAGAAGTACAAACTTATGTAGTGGTTTCCGTTTTCATATTGTTGTGCGAATTATTTATAGTATAAAAAATGTAATGTAATGAATTGTAATTTTGCATATGGATTTTGTCTACATTGTATTTTAAAGTTTAGATTCTAGTTATATGAAATAACCATGAATTTGGTATTTTAAGGAAATTTAGAGTCAAATGTGTTTTGAATCAAGGCATAAATTGTGAATGTGTGCATATTGTAATGCAAAACTATTATTATAATATTGTGGAACAATTCTATAGTAATTAAATTTCACTTCTACCATTTGGCAACCGTCTTGTGGGGAATTTTTTTTCTATTTTTTTATAATAACGGGAAGGTTTTCTACAATTTTTGTTTTTGTACTATAGATAAAAGTGTTCAAACGAATGGTTTTGTTTTTCAATTTAGAATTTTGAAAGGTATGTTAGAAAGTATCAAAGGTCTAAACGATTGATGTCGTAGGGACTATAGAGTAATCTACAAACTCTAAAGACAAAGGATTGCAAAACAAGATAAATTGAATGGTGACTCGGAGTTTACAAAGACAATTGGACTTGGAGGCAAATTGTTAAGTCATTGAAAGACAAATAAAAAATCATCTTGAAAATGGAGAGGAGAATGCAAAGCTTACAAAAACCCCATATCAAAATTTGATGTTAGACAAATTCATTCTAAAAACATAAGAAAGACATGTAGGGCACATGTCGTTTTTACCACAAGAGGTGGTACAGCGTGAAGTATGGACTATGGGTCTTTAAAAAAGGCACAATCGTAAAAGTCAATCTCCACGGAAAGAGATGTAGTTGACTGCTCACCCAAATGAGTGGGTGCAATATACTTTTCGACTACAATTTGTGGTTTAGAGTTGAAGAGATCAAGATGGAACAAGGACTTTTGCAATACTTGATCAACCATAGGAAATCTCAAGTCCAAAGTCAATTACTAGTTGAAGAAAGGATCATACATGAAGTATACAACTTGGGTTTGTGTATGAATCTACATCTCCAAATTACTATGAACCGGTGGAAGATTGGGAGCTGGAACAAAACACCAATATCGATGTGGTTGAGGAGACTAAGTAAAATTGCCTATAATCATTTAAATATGCAAAGGCACAATCAAATGTGTTGGATGAAGTACCACAATCATACTCACATCAAGGAAATCTAAAGTTGGATCAAACAAAGTACACAATTGAAACATGGGATCATGAGTATGTGGATTCGGAGGTATCAAATTACTTTCAAAGGTCTATGCATTCTGTGAGGAAGAAGGACATGCAATCATGAATTGTCCTGTCATGCATTTTCACATTAGAGTAGGTATTGCTAGACATGTGGAATTATAGAATGTGATAGGAGCATTAATGGATCAATCATAGGACCAGGAACTAAGATATTTTGTAATCCATAATAGATTGAAAAATATGGAGTCAAGAGATCAATTAGGACCACAAAGTCGATAGATTTGTCCATCCATTCAAATCACACGCAAAGTACTAGAGGTGTATTCACATCCACATTCTGCACCATATAGGATACCAATGTGTAACCACAAAATGGGGCATCATCAAACTCGAATAAACTCAATTTCATCAAGAGTGTCAAAAGTAGTAGTTGTTGAAATTCGGAAACAAACTATTAAAATAGAGGTTATTCAATCGCCTAATGTTGTAATAACAACCACAATGATGGTTACACCTAGCACGAATGTTGTTAAAGGTGGAATACCAATTGGATCTACAACAAATTTGGGTAATGGATTAAGTGGAATCTCAACATGAAGGAATATGAGTCAGAGTTCAACATTACCAACAACAATTACTAGAGTTGTTTGGGACACCACAAATGGTGTTTACTAATCTAATAATGACTACTGATGTGAACAGGATTGTAAATCAACAATCAATGGGCTCAATGATTGTTGGAGGGTACAAATATATAGATGCGACAAATCCAAGAGGAGGATATCAAAAACCATTTGTTGTAAATGCACAAATTCCTAATCACAAAGATGGCCATTTTGTTAGGCCAAACATGGTAGCTATTAAGTATCCCGACTTTTTAAAAAATGCTGATCCAAATGCTCATGTTAAAGTGTTCATGAACCCTAAACCCTAAACCCACTTGATCCCAAGACAAAATAGAAGAAGAATGTGAAGAAGGATGATGAGATGGTGAAGGTTTCGTATCAACAAGCTATGGGATCCTTGATGTATGCCATGTTGTGTACTTGACCAAACTTGGCATACCCAATAAGCATGGTGAGTCAACACATGGCCAATCCAAGCCTAGAACATTGGATTGTGGTCAAGCACATTTTTTGATACTTGCAAGGCACTTTGCAATTCAAATTATGCTTTGGAGGATTAGCACCCCAAGGTTTGGTTGGATATTGTGATGCGGATTGGGCTAGTGACCTTGAGGATAGGAGATCCACCACATGGTTTGTATTCATGATGGGAGGTGGAGCCATTTTTTGGAGTAGCAAACGACAACCCACAATCACTCTATCAACGACTAAAGTCGAATACATGGCAAGTACGCAAGGTACCAAGGAAACCATATGGATGACAAAGTTCATGAAAGAATTAGGGTACATGAAAGAAAAGAAGGCAATGGTGATTTGATGAGACAACCAAGGTGCAATATCATTGATTAAGAATCCCACGCAACTGCTCGAACAAAGCACATTAATGTGGAACATCATTTTATTCGAGAACGAATTTAAAATGGTGAAGTTGCCTTCGAATATTGTTCAATAGAGGACATGGTGGCAGATGTGTTTACAAAGGCATTACCAAAAGAACGACATAACAAATTGATAACCATGTTCATAGAGTGGGAATGTTAGAATATTATTCGTTTCTAATTCCCAATGTTGATGAATGTGTTAAACATTCATCAAAAGGATGAATAGTATTGTCATCCTTTTAGTAGTTAGGTTAGGTTGAATAGTGGCGACTAGGGTTTAGAAGTGAAAATTACTTAAGGCTTGGCAACAGTAAGGGTTAGGGCTTGGTGAATAGCTAGGGTTAGGGTTTGGTGGTGGCTAGGTTAGGGTTAAATGGTGGCTACTTTAAGGTTAGGAGATAGTATATAGTGGAATGGTTTTGAATAGTCTTTCATTATCTCCTTTCATGGTTTTTGAGTACACATAGAACCTTCAAGCATTGTTAGTTGTTGCAAGTCATAGTTTTGTGATTATAGCATTTAAAGCATATAACCTTTGTAATTTTCTTGTTAGTTAATATAATTGTTTTATTTCATGAACCTTGAATCTTTCATTTCTTGTTTGTTTTCAAGTTGTTTCCAATAACTTTGTGCTTATGAACAAAGAATTGTCCACCTTCCAGCAACGATTTAAATATTTAAAAATGCCCTCTGATTATTCATCATCCATGGCAAACCACATGTAAAGTGGAAGGTTTAATGACATGAAAACACATGATTGGCATGTTCTCATGCAACTTCTCCTTTTATGTTTAAGGGGGTTGATGTAAGTCAACACATGCAAGGTTATCATGTGCTTGAATCAAATGTTTCGACAAATATGCAAGAAGGTTGTGAACCCCAATGAAATGCCTAAACTAAAAGAAGATGTAGTAACTACTTTATGTATGCTTGAGACGGAAACACCCCTTTCATTTTTTGATGTTATGTCTTGCATTTGGTTGAAAAGTTCGATCTATGTGGCCTGGTAAGCACACATTGGATGTATTGTATAGAGAGGATGAATAAGGTGATGAAAGGTTATATTAGATGTATGCAACAACCTGAGAGGTGCATGGTAGGAGGATATCCAATGGAAGTGTCAATGGGTTTCTAACAGAATACATACAGGACTTTTAAACCATGACTCAAAATAAGGCAAATTGTATCCTGACTCATGCTCCACTTCTTGGAATGTTGAGCTATGATTGTGGGGTGGCATTTATTTTTAACTAGTGACAAATGTAGGGTGCATGATGAAGATGTTGTCATTTAATACATTAGTGTTTAAAAGGACATATACCTTCTAAACCATCACTATTACAAAATGTGGGTGCAGTTCACTAGTCCCCGTTCATTAGACCAATGAATTCACTACTTCATTGGTCCCCATTCACTACTTCTTCATTGGTCCCCATTCACTAATTCTTCATTGGTCCCCATTCACTACAACTAGTGAATTCAGTAAAAAATCAATGAAATCACTTGGCATACATGTACACCTTTTGTTGTAATGCATGGCCCATTTTCAACACTCCTGATTTTTACGCGATGCAAATGGGTGTGCAATGGGATTGACATAAGGAGAAACCCAACGAGATGAGGTTGGATTCCTGTTTACAAACTTTTGTCACATCATGGCAAATCATGAAGAACCATTCATTTTCCATCCCAAGCACAACAAATGTTTTTTGTGGTTGAAGACCATGTGGCTGAAGACCACAATCCACAATGGAAAGTTATATTGCATAAAAAATCTAGATTTATTTGTTGTGAAGTGGATTTATTCATTGATTCACATAACATTAATGATTATGTCGCATTGTTAAAATGGAAAAATGGAAATGGTGGAGCATGTGATGGCTGCTGCTATCAAAAATGTTTCAGGCCTGAATGTTTGCCTGGTATAATTTGGTATTCAGTACCATGTTGCGTCCTCCTTCCCACTATGCTGAGTGTATTGGTTCCAGCTCCATGGATGCTTGCTCCACAGGAAATCAGAAAATCTGCAAGGTCAACAACGTCTGGCTCCTGGCACAATTTACATGTGTTGGCATTCTCCAGTTAAAAACATTTCCTAAGATTGCAATGATGGAGATTGGGGGAGAGTGACTACCTGGGCCGCATTTGACAACACTATCTTGCCATCGGCCAGAGCTGCAGCCATCATAAAAGTTTCTGTGGCTCCTACACTTGGGTAGTCAAGACAAAAGTTGCCCCAACAAGATGTTTGCCATTCATTGCATGGATGTGCACCTTGCCTTGCCTATAACCACATGCATGTAAGTACTGCTGCACTTCATCCTAATCATCTCTGCAAAACCCAGTGCAGTCACACTACAGCAGACATTACTTCTCCAAAGCCATCTCAAAAGCTTAAAGTCCCATCCAAATGTGTCAATATGACTGACTACTTCCTTGACACAGTGTGTAAATAGTATTGGATTCCACAGCTGGATTAAGAAGCTTTTTGCCGTAGGTTCCATGCAAGGTATGCTACAAATATATTGCAAATGATCAGCTCCAACACCATGCTTGACCTATAACCTTCACAACCCTTGCAGTTGTCAGACAACCACAAGCTAGAGGCTTACATCCAATTGAAGAATGACTGAAGCAACTGAATCCCAAATTTTTCTTGCATTCTTTTCTACAGTGCATCCAAGGATTCATGCAGCTGTTCCCAAACCACTGAATGTTGTCTTAAGCCTGAGAGCACAGTCCAAATGCTCCAACACCATAAAACCCATAGCCATGGAAATTTGTCCCTTTGAATTGGCGAGGGTTTAAGGTTTAGGTTTACCTTGTCTCGACTTGGGCTCCAAGAGCTTCCAAACCACGCACATGGAGATCAATGGGGCAAGCGCCTATGTTACAACCGTCAGGAAAGGGGACAATGGCTTCTCCTTTGCAACCAACCAATGCACCAATCACAAAAAAACTTGCCCTTAGTTTCCGTACTGCCTCTGGACAAGGCTCCACTGATGTTATGTTGCTGGCATCCACCTTGATGATGCCCGATGGTGTTCTCTAAATGTGAACGCCAACAAATTGCAGCACTTGGAATATGCGCCGGGTGTTGTGCAAGTCCGGTATTCTTCTCAGGCAAAGCTCTTGGTCCGAGCACAAAACTCTTGCTAGTACTGCCAAACTTGAGTGCTTGGCACCACTGATCTTCACCTCTCCACAGTGTATACTTCCCCCTGTAATCTCCAAGCATCCCACAAAGGGTCCGATCCTTAGGGAGGAATTCCTATGGCCAGACAGTGTGAGACCCAGGATCCAAGACTGAAGCTCCAAATTCGACACGGGTTGTGGTGGTGGATTGGGATGGAGTCGAACTCGGAGAGCTCTAAAGAACGGTTTCTAGGGCAAATCTAATGTCATGCGCACTCCCCTTCTTGATCTCTCTCATTCCTACCAGTGTCCGAAGTTGAGGTCAACTCCGTCTCAGTACCACAACTGCTCACGCTGCTTCTTCTTGACCTAACCCTATTGCAAGCGACATGAACACCACATTCATCACCATGGCCAATGCCGTCCTCCCCAAAGCTACAAGCCTGTCGTCGGAAACTCCACAACTCCTCTTCTTCTTCCACCACCCCAAGCAGCCTTCCAACGAGAAAAAAATGCAAAGGTTATTCCAACACGTGAACCCACAAAGTGCACAGGCTCAAAACTGCTGCTGCTCCTTCTCCTCCTCCTTCTCCTCCTCAATGCAATGGAGATGAACACTGAATTTTTTTCTAAACAACTTCTTCTTTTTTAGCCTTGATCTGCTGCTGCTGGTTTCTTCCAAGAAGGAGGACTGAAGAATCAGAAGAGACACTAGCTGAGGAGCTTGTTTTCTCGGTTTTGGTCGGCCGTTTGCATTTCGCCGCAAAGACTAGGGCAAAAGACGTTGTAAGCGACTGAATCCTCCCTTCAAACGGATGGGTACGCCCCTACACTACCCATCAAATGAATGGGTGGACCCGAAAGTTCCACATGCGCGTCCATTAGCTTGCGGCAAAAAAAAGAGAACTGGCCAGGTTTTAACGTAAATGTTGAATAAAGGCCACAGACCTATACGGACGGACAAGATCCCCGCCCTCGCATTAGGGTTAGGGTTAGGGGGGCGCACGCTGCAGATAGCTCGAGAGTTATTACTGTGTTTTTCTCGGAAGGTTTTCTTGCTCTTGTCTCATGACTGCACTTTCATGCTTGTTAGTAAATTCTCTATTTGAACACTATAATTTGAAAGGATGTTCATGTATTCCAAGGAAACTTGTCGGATTTTTCTGCGATTTCCATTTTTGATGGTGTGTTGAAGAAAGCTTTGTGATTCTGTTGTCTGGTGCGCCTTTCGATGTCATCTTCCTGTTTTGTTGTTCTGTTTTTCGAAAGAAGAATGTTGTTTTGCTGGATATAGGATCTGAAGAAAACAGATCTTTTTTTTTTGCGTCATCTTCGTTTGAAGCAGTCTTAATAAGAGCTTTGTTGGAGGGGACGAAAGTTCGCGTTACGGAAATGGGGAAGAAGAGAAAAGCAGAAGCGCCAACGGCTGTGGTCAAGAAGAAGGTGAAACGAGGACGCACGGAGGGCTCTAAGGATAAGCAGTGCCGCGGGAGTCGTGGAAAAGCTGACAATGTGTTTGAGACGTTGTGGACACGGCGTAAGTTTGATATGCTGGGGAAGAAAGAGAAAGGCGAGGGCAGGCGTTTTGGATTGTCACGCTCCGCTGCTGTGGACAAGGTATGCTGCAGTCGAATTTTGATCTTTCTCCCAAAAAAACTCACAAGCCTGTACTAATTCCTTGAAGAATGTGTAGTTCCAACACTGCATAATGACCACGAGCCCGTATCCTCCAAATTTGAGTACAAGATTCCTACGAGATCTACATTGTCACGCGGGTTCTTTTCTCTGTGGTGGTCTCCATTTGTGTGCTGTTTGAAGACAGATGTGTTGACAAATGTGAACAAGCCCCCTCTGACTTGTGAGTCATGAAGGGAAGAATTCTATTTGCAAAAGTTCAGTAAGGTGTAGCTGCTGCGACTCTTTGGCATCTGAGGTCAGAGTGCCATCCAGTACATCTTTAATACATATGGTGGGCAATTGCAGAGAAAGAAAACACTGTTGCAAGAGTACAAGCAGCGGGGCAAGTTGAATGCTTTTCTAGACCATCGATTTGGTGAGCAGGATGAGAATCTTGCTGAGGAATACAAATCTATCCTTCGTTTTCAAAAGGAGCGAGTGGTATGTGCCTTTGTAGTCTCATGATTTTGGTCGTGCCTGTGTGAACCCCTTGTTGCACATGTTGGTTAAAGAGATTGCTGTGGACATTGAGAGCACATCAATGCTTCCTAGTATTGTCAGGTTGTTAAACTCTCTCAACTCTGTCCTCAAATTTGCTTATTAAACACTTGTTGCCATTGAGTGCACAGGCTCAAATGCAAAGGAAAAGCAAGTTCACTCTTCAATATGATGATGACAGTGAGGCTACAGAGGTGCTCACTCACAGAGGGGCTGCTCTTTCAACCCTTGATGATTTTCAAGAGGATGTGTCATTGGAAGATGAGGATGATGAAGCTGGATGTATGAAACCTCCTACCCATATGTAGAGTGTCTCTCTATTTGGCAGTGGGCCATTGTGCTCCTATCTTGGGCTTTGCTTTGTCAGGTCCAGCAGCTTATACTTGTATCTTTAGGCTTTCTCACTATACATGTGAAAAGGAGAAGGGAATGTGTTCATTAGTGTTGTAAATGTCATTGTTTTTTCAGTTCTCTGACACAGCCATCTCAATTTACCATTCTATATGTTTGGAAAGCAGTGAACGAGAACCTTGTGAGGGAATTACACTTTGGTGGTGGGTTCAATTCAAAAGATGAAACAGATGCAGGTGCTGAAGGACGAGGCAAGGTGGGGTTCTTGTTTCCAGATGTGTAGTAGTAGTAGTTCATCAGGTTGTTGCAGATTGAATAAGGATATACTATTGACTTGTCTGATTAGGTATGTCCCTTGAGTGCTAGCAAATATAAATGACTGAGCCTTCTTTTTGCTTCGGAAAATATGACAGAAGCTCAAGATGCAGATTGGTATAATTTTTTTCCATAAATTTTTGAATGGATAATTATATTTTTGTCTACACCCACTTTTGGGAGTTATGAAGTCAGTGAGAATCCATTGTCAGCTTGGTACTGAATTTGGGTTTTATTCTTCCATGCAGCCACGGACCAAGAAAGAAATCATGGAGGAGGTTATTTCTAAGAGCAAGTTCCATAAGGCATGTGCTCTGAGTCAAGATGGGATCATGGCTTGCTGTTGTCTCATGTTTCTATCTCTTGTGAAGCACCTCATGTGATTGTTTGCCTTCTGATGTGTTGCTGACTTCAAAGAGGTTGGTAGGGAGACAACAAAAAAAACTTCTATTTTTTGAATGTTTGTGGCTGTGGCCATGTGGCAAAAGAGCCAGAGCGAGATATGCTGAGTAGATGGTCTCGTATTGATGGAATGCAGGCACAAAAGGCAAAGGAAAAAGAGGAAGATTGTGATCTGAAGGAAAAGCTAGACAGTGAATTTTCATTGCTGGCCCAGTCAAATGCACTGCAATCTTTTTTGTGTCCTGAGAAGATCAATGCTCTTAAATCTCTGTTGGCAAAGGGTTCCACATCCGGAGGAGGAATAGATGTTAGCTCCCTCAAAACTGGTGACAAATCAAATGAGGAGAAGGTGAAAATTAATCCCATTTCAGGGTTTCAGTTGGGGACTAATGATCCAAAGCTGCTGCAGGACCTAGTGTATGTGAAACCTGAGATAAAAGCTTGTGGTCTAAACACACCAGAATTAAGTTTATTTTGTGGATACATTGAAAAAGCAACTTCGGTTTTTTGTATCATGAGGTACTGATTGTTGTGTTTTACCAGTACCAGGTGAAGCCTGATGACTATGACAAGCTGATGAAGGAGATGCTTTTTGAAATGAGAGGGCATGCATCAGACAGGTCAAAATCAGCTGAGGAGGTAGCTAAAGAGGAGCGAACTCATTTGGAAGCGCTTGAGGTATGTGCTAGGGGTGATTTCATGCAAAATTGGATTGTCATACCTGCATTATTAGGAAGAGAGCCCAAAGCACTTTTAGGCATAAGCTGCCAGAGGATGATCCAAAACTTCTGGTAGTGTACAAGAATGCTTAGCAGCTTGCAGATGCTGAAGATACAGAAATTGGGGTTACTGTTTGATGTGTGTGATTGCTTTCCTTCACTGATTTTGTGTCCAGAAAAAACGAAAGCAGCGCATGGTTGGTGATTCTGATAGTGACAAGGAATCAAGTGAAGAAAACTGTGATGAAGGCAAAATACCGCTTCAAAAAAAGAAAATGAGGAATATCTCTGGTGATGGTTTGGGAGAGAACTTTTTGATGGATGATGAGTATGAAGGAAATGGCTGGATGGATCAAGTGCTAGCACAGAGAGGAGAGGGAGATGATGAAAAAGTTTCTGATGATGAGTCTGGGGATGATGAAGATAGAGGGCAGATCTTGGGTGATGCCAATGATGAGGATAGTCAGGATAAAGATGTTGGTACTGATGATGGATCTGATGAGGAAGAAAGTGCAGGGTCTGAAGATGGTTGGGAGCAAAGTGAAGATGAACTTGTTGAATTGAATGGCATGGTGTCAAAAAGCATGTTGGAAAAAACAGTGCTAGAAACAGCTAAAAAACCAATGAAGTTGTCTATGGAAAGTCAAGGCTCGAAGAAAGAGCGAAAAGTTCTGAAAAGAGAATCTGAAGCAATATTCAAGGAAGGACAAGAACTGGATGGTCTCCCCTTTGTGTTGGAGGCACCACAGACATTGCCTGAGTTCCACAAGTTGGTAGATCACAGATCTGTCGAGGACCTTGCAACTGCAATACAAAGAATCCGAAAATGCAATGCAATCAGTTTGGCAGCTGAGAATCAAAGAAATATGCAGGTATCAGTTTCCTCTTCCTATCTTAATTGCTTAGGCTCTTGTTATCAAAAATTACACCTTCTGCACAGGAATGATTCAGTTTGTTTGTGTGTGTTGATGACTCCATTGACCATGGATCACACACTGACTCAACAATGGACATTGCAATGGCTATGAAGTTAGCAAAAGCAATTTGAACAGTTTCAGTTGCATGTAAATCAACATGACTTGCTAGAAGATGATGTTCGCAGAGGAAATGGAGCAGGCAGTAGGACTCATTGATATTTTTTTGGGTATTTTTGCAATGAAGCTTAAGATGCATGCTAGTAACTGTTTTTCCTATGTTTCATCAGGTCTTCTACAATGTGTTGCTTCAGTATTTTGCACGTGTGGCGGGTGAAAAGTCACTATCAATACAAAGACTGAATGTTGTGGTGAAGCCTCTGATAGAGCTAAGTGGAGAAACACCTTATTTTGCTGCACTGTGTGCACGTGAACGTCTTGTGCATATGCAGTGGCAACTCTCTGAAAAGCTTAAGAGCATAGGTCAGGTGCAGTATGTTTTGGAATTTTGTGATTTTAAATAGAGATAAGTGAATAGGTACTTGGGTGGGATCATGCATCTCTTTCTTTTTTTGTCAAGTTGTGCTAGTAACCAATGCTTTACTCTATGTAAATTGAGTACCACAAAGTCCATTCACATACACCCCATCCAAGGTCAGCAATGCTAATATAGGCAATGTTGCAGTTGCTGACCTGTTGTGTTTTGGGTCTTGTGCAGAGGATATTAGTTGCTGGCCATCATCAAGGACATTGCTATTAATAAGACTCTGGTCTTTGATGTTTCCTCCTTCTGACTTTCGACATGCTGTTATGACACCTGCCATTCTTCTTTTGTCAGAGTACCTGCTGCGATGCCCTGTTACTTCAGCACGTGATGTTGCCATTGGTTCATTTATCTGCTCTTTGTTGCTTTCGGTAATGGTTCTCTCTGTTACTTCAAATTTTTTTGGAGTAAAGGACTCTTTGACCAAGCCACAAATGTTTTCATTTTACCCTTCTGTCAGTGCTATTATGTTCTGAGGACAATCATTTATGGCCCTTAATAATGTCTGTCTAGTTTGCAGACAATAATCCCTGTCCTTGTGCTGTGTGGTTGGCTCTTGGATAGGGTTAATCACATTTAATCTGCTTCTCTGTAGGTCATGAGGCCAGCACACAGATTTTGTCCAGAAGCTCTGAACTTTCTTCATGCTCTTCTATTGTCAGCTGTACCAAAGGCAAATCATTCTGAGGGTGCACAGGACCTGACCCTGGTAAGATCACAATTTCCTGTGCTTTAGATTATGAAGCCCCTTTTTATCAGGATTCAACTGGAATTCCTACTTTTGATATGCAGGAAAGGCTGTTTGCAGGTATCATTTCTGTGAGCCATGAGAGCTTGCTCTATACAAGGTCTGTGTCTGTTGCCCAAATTATTCTTATTTATGGTTTTTCTCATGCAGAACTGTGCTGCATCTCTGTTGGACTTTGTGGTGTTGAGCCCATGGCTGCAGCTTTCTACTCCAGGTTCAGCAGAAGTAGACCTAAAGCCTCTGGATTTTGTGGCCTTGCTTGCGGCAGAAGATGCTTCACCTGTCTTTGAATCTGTTTCTTTCAGGTTGAGTTCTGGGCTCTCCATGTGTCTTTCCTGCTGTCTGCCTAGGGTTTTCTTGACAGGTGTTTAAACCCTCCTTATGAGGGGAATATCTTGTGTGTCTGCATTATGCTTTCTTCTGCTAAGGCAGAAATAAATAGGAATTAGCTCTAGCACAATTTGACAATGGCTCCTTCAGTCATGACTCAAAAGAAGCTGGTGGATGCAAAGGCCTCCAAAAACTGAAGATCTGCAATAAATAGATTACATGTTGCACTGAAATCCAGATTGAATGTAGAATTGTAATTCTGATCTTTATTATTATTGCTGTTTGCAGAGTTGGAATTCTTGGCAGTGTGTTGCAGACCCTGTATGGCTATGCTGGAATTTACAAGGACCTTATGTCGTTTCCTGAGGTCTTCTCACCTTTTCTATCTGTACTTGAGACAATTCCAAAGCAGAATGCATTACCAGAAGCCCTGCAATCGCTAATCACACACGTAGCTGGGTACATTACTGAAAGGGTGATAGAGCATGAGCGCTTACGGCAACATCTTCATATGAGAGTGAGCAAGCCAGTGCCTCTCAAGGGTTTCAACCCCCGATTTGAAGAGAAGTAAGCTTTTGCAGTTCCAGTTGGTTTATTTCTCCAAGAGATGTTTTTCTTTACCATGTGCCACATGCCCAGGATGATTCATCAACTAGAAGGCATCTTCTGCATTCTTTTCAGTCGATCCCTACTTTTCATGTGATGCCATGATAATAGGAGAGAAATTTGCTGACCTTAAATAACTTTTTTTGCAGTTATGTGCAAGGAAGGAACTACGATCTGGACTGTGAAAGGGCTGAGAAGAAGAAACTGGTCTGGCAACTGAAGCATGAGGCAAAAGGTGCAGTGCGGGAACTCCGCAAAGACAACTACTTCTTGGCTGAAGAGAAGGCAAAAGAGAGATCACTGGCAGAAGAGGAGCGAGATGAAAAATATCACAAAGCTATGGCTTTCTTGCAAAGTCAGGAATCAGCATTCAAATCTGGACAGCTTGGCAAAGGTAGGAAGAAAGGGCAACAATGATGAACGCCTATCTCAAGTTGTATGTATTTTAGTTAAAGAGTGAAAGTCCATTTCCAAAACATCCAATCAGTGCACCCAACCAGATGAAGAACTCTATGTCTCACTTACAAATCTACTGGATGAAAGGTTTTGGGTTTCGCGACATCTCCACAAATTGCCCCTTGTTCTAAGAGTCCTTGTGATTTGTTTTTGGGGTGCAAACATTGCCCAAAAGAAACCAGGTTGCAAGTTAAGTGGCCATCTAAATGCAAAGATATTGAAAGATGCAACGTTCTTTGGAAGAACTTAGATTTTTGTCAATCTCTCACCACCAATCTAGAGTTTAGAACAAAGTTGCATTCCAAAGATCTATTCTTTTGTTGGGTGTCATGCATGCTTTGTTTTTATTTGAATATGACAACATCCAATTCTGGATTGGCCTTTCTTGGATGATTATGCAAAGAGAGTACAGATGCAGCTACGTAGGGGTCAGAAAATGGGGTGCTCAGGTTCAAATACTGAGGGTGGAGATTTTGGGGTGGAAAAATGAAGTTGTGGTTCATGGATTTTGGTGCATGGACGGTAAGAGGTTGACATGGATCAATATCTATGGTAGGGATGATGTGTGGACTACAAGGATATGAAATGGTGCCTATTTGTTGATCACATGGTGCTTACATGTCACCTATGTGGCATATGAGATTACACATTATCAAGTGGTGTCTGTGACAAATGATATGGCACTTGTATGGAGGGGGGGGACTGCACCTTCACATAAGGGATCTTGCATTTACTGTTCCTTTATAGGAACAGTGAAACGGACATGCTTGTCACATTGTATGGTAATGTGAGAATGTTTGTTCCTTTGTCAAGGGAACTCACATTCCCACATGTGGGAATTATGACAAAAGGATGCAAGGTCCCAAATGGGAACACACATTTCTAGGAACGGGCATTCCCACTCAAGAAGTGACCTTACCACATGGGAATATGATCACCCAAATTAGGTGAAAGGTAAGAGAAGGGAGTCCAAAATATGGGGATTCCACCAAATAATAGCTTGTTGGAAAGAAGGTAAGGTTTTTCATTGGTGCCAATGTTGAAATCATCCAAAGTAAGATGTAAAGAAAACAACAATGAACCATTGAAGATTTGACCATGTCTGGCCAAAGATCCATTTTTTAAATCATCCAAATTTTATTATCATGTAGTCTAATACCAACCCAATTGCCTCAATGAAATCCTACTAAGGGCTTCCCAACATTACAAATTGTGTGCACCTTTTTTGTAAATTCCAATCTATAAGCATGTAAAACTTTTGGAATGCAACCCTAAACATGACAATTCCTTGTAGTAACATGATATGAAATATTGGATGCAACTGGGCTGGTACAGCTCTCATCTTGGCCCCAAGATGACAACATTTTTGGGGACATCTGCTATATTCTTTTTTCTTTAGAATATGTCTCCCATGGATCACCTAGTGACATGGACTCTCCATCAATTGTAGTTGTAAGTGTGCACATCCATGTTAAGGACAAATACTAAATGTACTTAGTTTGTCTTATGTATTTGCTTTATGTAATTTATTTGACTTTGTTTTGTTACAAAGGTGGTAGCATCCAAGGATTGACCAAAAGTTTTAGGATTGCATTTTGCTCATGAGACAACTCAACCATGTAAAATGGAGATGATTAAAGGCCTTTATGAGGAAGTGAGAGGGTAGCATGGTGGAATAGTCAACAATTGTTGAGAAGGACCCTAGGAATGGGATATCTATATTATAATTCTTTTGATTATCATTTTAATTTGATGTTCTTTTTTAAATGACTCTTTTCAAATGTCTTAACAAAATGTCATGTTTCACTTTTACCTTCAAGAAATAAAATTGCATGGACAATTAAATATTATATATTTCAATTCAAATATAAAGACAAAGAAAAACATGTATGCATTGTCCAAGTTGTAGCTTTAATGGTGTAAGTGATCAATGTTAGTTTCCAAATTTCATTTACAATGGCATCAAATCATCAAAGCTTTGAATTGCCAAAAGCTTTGACATTTGAAATGGTCAAAATAATTGCACAAGATTAAATGAAACATACCTAAAAACTACCTTGTCTTTTCCCTTAACCATTTACATAGACATGAAAATGCACATGGTATTGTGCCTTTTCATGTTATTTCGTGAAAAGGTGTATTGAAATAATAATAATTTTGAATAATTGTTATCTAAATTACAACATTACATGTATACAGAATTCGCTTGCTTTAAGCCATAAACTAAATCTATAGATTATACATACGTACATACACATATATGGAACACTTGAAACAACTAACTCTAGATAAATTTAGATAATAGAATTATGTCTTGGATAATGGTTTGTCATCATGAGTTTGTATATGCCAACCGACTCGTGATGCTCAACGTACATTGGGACCCATAGCAACACTTCACCATGTTTTCATGTAGATAAATTCCTGTGCAATCTTAATGGAAAGGGATATTTATGCATACATTGGCCTATCCTTGTGGAATTTTTTTTTCCAACTCCAATAGGACCAATGAACTATGGGTAAAATTACCAGATGTTATAATATATATATATAACTATGCCATGGCCAATTCTCTTTATTTGGTGCAAAGGTAGTTTGTTGCATGGTTAATGGAGGGGCATAATTTATTTACACTCTTTCATGCATGTATTATTCCACTACTTCTTTATGTAGTTTGCACATTTCATGTTTGTTTCTATTTTGATTTATTTTGATTTTTCTTTGGTTATTCAGATCTATATTTCTTCATACAATTATAAAAGCTTCAAGGAAAAAAAAATTCAGAAAAAAATTTGAAAAGAAAAATCAATCAACATTTTTATTGTTTCTGAAATTTTATCTTAACAAGAATGATAATTTATAATTCTTATAACATTGGAAATGTCTTAATTAGAATTCAAATTCAAACAAATATTATGACCAGTAGAATATAAACAATATTTAACCAATAAAAAATTAAATAGTAAATAAGTCAAACTAATCTAGAGGTCAAAAATTTATATAACACCACATTTTTCTCACAAACTAACTCAGTGATGTCCAAGGAACTTGGGGTGCAAGAGGTGAAATGTTCAAAGTTCTTTCTTTCAACAATTCACAAAAATTTACAAACCTTGTTTAATTATGATCTTGAGCTACAATTCCTCTTTGTTTTCTTCTCTCAACTTTGCATTTGCAACCTTGGCATTGAAGAATTTCAATACATAGCTTTCCTCACTTTTTTTTTTTGAAAAAAAACTAGAAGCATGTACAAACAACAAAATAATAACACCAAAAGCATGCATCTTGGAGCTTTTTGGGAGAAGAAACAATGGCACAATGTAAAGGTGAAAAGCGTAATGTCCAATGTCCATAATTTTGCTTTCAACTTTGCGCTCATTAATTGCTTCCATAAAAAATGATAACTACCTAAAAGTGACAACGACAGTTAATAACAAATGATTAAATTGTTGTGAACTTGTCACATTTACAAACCCTAACTTAATATACTAACACATATAATACTAAATGTTAGTGGTGAAAACAATAGGTAAGTTTTCAACATGCAAATCAATAAAACCATCAACCAAAGGTAAATTATTAGTAGGGTCAACAAGTTGTAACAATGTTGTAAAGATAATCATGTTTTGACATAACTCTTCTATAGATAAATTTGCAAACTTGGTAAGGTAAATTAGTTGTAATAAGTTTATATTTTTAGGTATTCTGTATGGTTTTTACTTGATGTTAACAAGAACAAGGTTAGAATCGAATTTGTCAATTGCAACTAGTAAATCATTGACGTACAAATTTCCCTAGATAAGCATCCATAGATTTAAGGAACCATAAAACAAAATCCCCAATTTGAAATTATTTTTGAATTGTTTGGGTTCTAAGTCCATAATGTTGATTCCACTAATCCGATGTTACTATGTCATGTGCCTCAAACCTTGACTCCCATATCTTTTCTAGATATGTGAGTTTACTAGTCAAAACCTTAATTGGTGTTGCATATGTTGGTGAATAAAAGTATGTGGGCAACAAAAACTCGGTAGGTACAATGGATACAATTCATAGATTAATTAAAAATGGGTATAACCCTATAGCTACATTATAGATAATTTAGTGAAAAAACAATATTAAGGGTAGAAAATCATCCCAAATAGTGCACTTATCATCAAAACCATAATTTAACAATATATTAACAACCTTGTTAATACTCCCAACATGTCCAATGCCCTACAAATAATAAGTTGTGGAATTGGTCTATTTAAATAAAAAATAATCGACATGATATTGAACCCTTTCATTAATGAAATGAGTATTCTAATTTGTGACAATTTTTTTAGGACAACCAAAAGGTGTTAAAATGTAGTCATATAAAAACATAGTTGTTATTGCAACAATATTGGTCTAAAGTGCTCTTGTTTTAACCCTTTTGTGGCAAAATTAACCACCACCAAAATATGTTGATTTCATATGTGACAATTTGTTAGCTTGATTGGTCCAATAAAATCAATACCCCATTTTTTAAATAGTTTTTATGGTAAAGTGGTAATCAATTTTGCCTGACTCCATGTAGCAAAAGTCCATGAGCATTAACATACATTGCAAGTTTGACAATAATTGATGGTATCCTTCAACAATGTAAGCCACCAATAACTAACATCTATAAATTTTCACATTATGTGAATGGAAAAATGTCCACCTACGACACTGGAATGTGGCTCATAAATAATTCAAGTTGTTTTTTCAAGTTGCAAAGATCAACGATAACACTAATCTTGACTGATTCAATATAGTAAATCATTTTGTGTAGTGAATGGTTTTTGATTTTTGGGCAAGATATTTCTTATGAGAAACTACATAGTCAAAAGGCATTTCACTAATTTGAAAATATTGAAAAACATCTTGTAACCAAGTTGGTTGTAAAAAAAACAATGAAACACCTATAGTTTAATCCAGGACACCTACAAGCTATGATGAATTTAATAATTGTGATAAAACATCAATTACATAATGAGATCAACCAAGTGTATAAACAACTTTAAGTCATGCCCTATGAACAATAACCATCTTGTAATTTGGCCTGATGTACCTAAGTCTCATTAGCCAAATATATCAAGCCATGTGATGAACATAAAAAACAATGTGATAGCCTAATAGAAGATGTCTAAAATTGTGCAAAGCAAATGCCATAACCAAAGCTTCACATTTGGTGGTTGTATAACTGCATTCAACGAAGTTATGTAATTTAGAGGCATAGACTCTAGGCTAGTCAAATTGTCTGGTAGGACTTTGGGTTTAAATAACATATACAATAATTAAAAACTATTAATGTAACATGACATTCAAGCTTCCAATTAACACTGATTATTATGGGTGTTATAATGTATTAATCCTTTATAGTTTTCAAAGTAGTTTGACATTCAACTATCCATGTGAATTGTTCTAAACATCTAATCAACTTTGTGATGGGCTCCATAATATAAACAATTTTTTTAATGAAATGATGATAATACCAAGTGCCATCCCATTGAAAACTTGAATCTGCTATGGATTATTCCATACACGCATATTCATAAAGGTTTAAAATTTCTTCAAATTCAATAACTTTCCTTCTTTTGGCATTATGAAACCATCTATTGTACTAGAAAACACATTTATCATGGTTTAAATAAGTTCATAATGCCTTACCAACTATTCGTTAATATTTTGGTGGTTTGTTTTTGAAACCAAATGGCATCAAATCCTTGTAAAAGAACCCAAATCATTAATAAAAACAATTTTATATTGACCTTTGATTACAATAAAAATTTGATGGTATCCAAAGAATCCATGTAAAAATTAATAAACTTCATGATTTGCAATAACATTCAACACTTCATCTATAAAAGGTAAAGGATACTAATCTTTGTTTGTTGCAACATTAAGTTTTGTAAAATCAACATAGATTCACATTGCCATTTTGCTTTGGTACAACTACGATTAGTGATAACCAAGTATCCTCTTCAAATGTTTGTATGAATCTAGCAACAAGTAATTTGTCAATATCATGCTTAACATTAGTAGCACAATGTTAATAGGTTTTTTTATTCTCATTAAGTTCGTTCAACTTCTGATTTTTCCAACAACAAGTTCCTAAAACAATAAACAAGTACATTCAAACTAACAAAACCAAAACTATTTACAACTCTTAAATTAACATGTACTCAATTTGTACATAGTTTCAAGAAAGATATTGTTGAAGTACAAAAATGCTTTCATGTTTTCAATGAAAGACAAACAAAAAATCAAATTTACATCAAAAGTTTCCTACTTGATGCAAATTTCCTTTACTAAATGAGGAACAAGTACAAATTACTCAATGTTAACATGTATTCCAACTTATAGTGAAATACAAAAGTGTATTAAGAATCAAAGTTTGTACATTAAAGATTTTAGAAAATAAGTATGGAAAGTAGAGATTTGATGTTTCTCATTTTTTTACCATCCTTCTTTTATACTCTAAGTTTGAATGTTGAAATGCCTCGTACAAATGGCCTAATCAATAATTAGCTAATAAAACTCCTTATTATAATCAACTAATAGAAATTATTTAGTAAAAGTATAATAAACATTCATAATTGCTAATGAAACTCCTTGTTTTAACCAACTAATAGAAATTAGCTAATAAAATTGTTATAAAGAGTCATAATTTTCAAATTTTGTTACATGTTATGCCAAGTATAGGTTTTGTAGACTACATGTTCTACCAACTATAGGTTTTACATACTACTTGTTCAACATGTGTCACTGATTCAATTACTACTAGTTATACAAGCATTACTAGTTCAATAAGTGTCACTGGTTTAGTTACTACCGATGAAAGTATTGATTCATAAAGAATTATAGTTAACACATAGTTCAAATTCATTTGATATTTTGTTTAGTGAATTGGAAGTACACATGTGTCTAGTCCATTCAATGTTACACCAACTCCAGCAAAATGCCTTTAAAATCCTTATAAGTCCAAGCAAAAACATCTTTAAACTCATGCAACAAAACGTCAAATTGCCCCAAATATTGATCATCAAATTTTTGTTCTTCTATGAATCCAAATTAATGATCTATGCATCCTTCATACAAAATATGGTAGGTGTTTCATCAATAATCACGTCACTAACACATGAACTTGTGAGTTTGAGTAGTGAGCTTGTGAGCTTCATTTTTGGAACAAGAAAGAATATTCTTGCCATGTGGACAAAAAAAATCAGCCACATCAATGAATATTCTACCCACATGGCAAGAATATTATTTTGTGGATGAAATACTTCATCCATGTGGTTGAAAAAAAATTCCACATCATAGGTGAAAAAAGGCAAGGAAGTGAACACAAGTTTTGGATATTTTGAAATGTGGAACTAACAAAAAAAACCAAAAGGCATTCATTTAAAAGACATTGTGAAATTATTGGTGCACACAATGGTAGTCGAAGAACAATTACACTATGTAATAAGTTATAATTAGAGCTCTAAATGAATAATATTTAAAACCTTTATTGAGTCAAACTATTTATATGGTCTTTGACTTCTACCTTTACAATGAAACAAAAAACTTCATCCTATGTAGTATATTTTGTACTTTGTAAAGCCTATAAGTTATGATGTCATTTTTGACTACTTAGAAGCTATGGCATGAAACAATAAATGAAAACCTTCATTGCGATTCTAAGTGGGGAAATGGATGAAATTATCAAAATCCACACAAAACATGATATGTTACAACACGTGTATAATAGATGTGTTTGCATGGCACCCACTTCCTTCATCAACCTAATGAATTTGACAATATAGTCACAAAATCCAAGTAAGTGCAGGCTGGGAAGTTTCCAATTGTAACCTCTACTACCTATGGTTTACAACTTTAAAAATTATCATAGATTTGTCCATATCCATGTGTAGGAACCTCCAATGGTGGGTCCATAACCACTTCAAGAGGCCAATTAGCCTTGCATCAATTATAATGTGGTTTAGACATCTTAAACGATATTATTCATCTAACAATTTTATCATTCCTTATTTGTAGGTCATGCCTTTTCATTGAGTGGACAAATTACTGGAACATAATTTTCCCCACCAAATAAACTTCAAGGAAAGATATGTGATTACTTGTTGAAAAAAAACCATGTTTCCTCGAGAGATATTATTTCATCTTTCATGAGGTTAGTTCCTTTCTTCACAGGCCAAACAATGGGTACAATTGGTTTGTCGATGGCATGGTTTTTCTTGGTATTATCCACACACCAATTCATGTTGTCAGCACAAAACCAAAACTTATGAAGCTTGAATGGTGCACCTAGGAATTGAGACCAAAAACCAAAATAAGTTACCAATTGTAGTGGTCTTGGAAATTATCCTTGGAGTGTAAGAATGTTTCATGGTGTTTTGCAATGTTGAGCATTGTATGTGAGACATTGGTGGACAATGATCTATGTACCATAATCCATTTCCACATGGCACTTCTAGGACCTCAACACACCCATATGAAGGAATAGTGTGTGAATATTAATTAGAGCTAAAGGGGAGCCCTTTTGATTGTGCATGTGACTTGCCAAATTGTGTGTTAACACGTGGGTGGGAAAATTTGACGCATCGTGTCGATGGATTCCCCTTTAGATCCAGAAGTAAATTTGACTTTTATTTATAGAAGCCAAATATCTCTTCACCTTCTAAGCGAATGACTTTGGTTGTCAAGGTTGCCCTAGGGGCATATTTCCAAATGACATTTGCAAAGTTGAATAAGGTCACTAGACATGGTTGTTCTTCACTTTCATTTTTGTTGAGTCCCTGGTTAGAATGACCACCTTTTCTTAATTGGTGGTATAATTTCATTTGATTGCAATCTTGAACATAGTCATCAATTGTCACAACATACAAACAAGATCCCCTTTTCCCCGACTATTGTAGTCAAACATTATGCATGGTTTGTAACAGGTTGCACATAGGCATGTCTACAACCTCTTCTAAAAATAATTTATACAAAACAACATGAATGTATGTCAACCTTCTATTTAGCTATATTATAATATTTTGTGTTTAAATGTAACAAAAAAATATGAAATGAAGAATGCGGTAGAATATTTAGAACCTAACATGTTTCATACACCTTCCGCATTGCTATACACAAAAATGCCAAAAACTAGCCACATTCTCCAACTTTTGAAATCCATGTTCATCAACAACCCCTAAGGAATACCACCAACACCGAATGGCCGGATATGGGACATCATCCTCTTCCAATGATGTGGCATTCTTATATTCATAGCACAGTTTGATGTCATTATCTCAACTTTGCCCTAATTTGTTGTTTTGTGTGTTTATCCATGGATTGAATCCAATGAAAGCAACAAGTATGCTCCTTGTCAACCATAGGTTCACTTGGTCACTTGAATTGTACATAATGTGGATGGTGGTCTACTTGGCCTAAACATTATCATCCATGAAACCCTTGAAGTTTGGATGAAAAACACCATTTTTCACCATCACCTTGTTTAATTTTGCCACATCACACATTGAGCATCCATGTCTTCTAATTGCATGTTGCAAATTGCAATAATCATCATTACACAATAAACCATATCATACACATGGCAAGCTAATTTCGTCCATCCATCAACATGTTTCACAAGATCAAAGAGGATCCAACATGTTTGATGGTTGCCTCAAGGCTACATTGGTTGCACCAAATCAAATCCAATAACATCTTTGTGTGTGCACATCTTGAAAAGGAATTTTTTTCCTCTAAACTATTGACCTAGAAAATAATTTTCCTAAATGTAGTTGTAACAATTATTATATTTGAAGGCCAAAATGCTAAAAAGGTAGTCTTGGTTTTAAGGATGATGCTTCAAGGATGAAATTAAGTACCTAATGTTGGGAGAATGGAATTTTGCAAACTTGTCCATCACTTTATTCAATTTATCACTTCAAAAAAGTTCCACGAGGCCATCACTGTCCTCATTTAACAAGTGCATAGATAGAAATGTTTTACTTATGGTCAAAGTGACTACAAAGTTTGTTGTAAATGGTGTGTGGGAAACCTTTTCCGTTAACAAAAGTTTCACTTGTACAACAACCTCTCTACACCTCCCATCAACCATTGAATGGTAATGTGTACCAAGATGGATCACCACTTGAATCAAATTACAATGCTTGTGGACAACTTAATAAATGTGTGTCACATGTGTCAACACAAAAGGGAGGGGTGGAGTAAGATTGGCTATTTGCTTATTGAAATGAAGGACAATGTCATCAATCCAAATGTTTTCATTATTACAACTGTTGAGAAAGAAATATTTGCATTTGTCAATGCAAATGACTTGGAAGCATTAAACCTTGCATCTCGCTAGAGTGGCTTTTTGAATTTTCAACTTGAGGAAGTTTTAAAAGGACATCAACGTTGAATTTGATCAATACAAATGGAACATTTTGAATCGGCAATGTATCGTAACCCAAAGAATGTAACTCAAAAATAATGTGAGGGGTCCAAAACATAGCTTGAAAAGATAGAAGATGTACCAATAGACACCAAAAAATGAATGGATCTTGGAGTTTCATGCAAACCCAAATGAATCATAGGCAAGGACATTGAAGGGTAGGAAGAATTAAAGAGAGTCCCATTATTGAAAGAGGAGTCACATGAGTCAATGAATTCAAGGAGGGGGTAATAAAGGTTCATTTTCATAGTCGATCAATTTTTGCTTGACTTTCACATCATGTTTGACATCATTGGCCACATACAGTCCCTTGCATGAACACAATGTTCTACGAGGTTTTGGACATATTGCCAACAAAGATCTTAAATATGTTGGCATTGATCAACCATTTAAAACCCTATGAGTTGGAGACTAGAGCCTAGTAAATAAATTTAATGACGTTGTTATTGTCATCGTATGCGTCATCTTTTGAAATGTGCACAATCCTAGACTCGAGGCCAAACATCACAAACAAACATTTTTTAGTAATAGACAAAACTCCATAAGCATATGGAAAGATGGTGAGTTCAAGCTTTCCTTTTGAATCGAATGTTGCCATTCTGCATAAAAGCAATCAAAGGACAAGAAGAAAATATAAGACTAATTATTTGAGAAGACAAAAAGACACAAGGACTACCTTGGAAACAAGGGAAAAAAAACACAACCCACATACCAACCACACAAAAAAAGGTAACATCTACTAACAAATTCAATCAATAGGTGCATTACTTACATACTTAAAAATCAACACAAAAAATAAAAAAGAAAAATGGAAACAAGGCATGGGTTTTTGGTAAGTATATGCAGAGAAGGGATGATATATATCTAACTTCATCCATACCCACGAAGGTGGGTGGGTTATAGTGGGATTATATGTTTTCTTACCTACTTGATATCAAAATGAAAAATGTGCAAAGGAAATGAAAAGTAATAATTCACCAGAAAAAGGATTGGGTTAAAAAATCATAATTAAACATTAGATGCAATCATGCAAAATATACATGGATGTTCAAAAATAAAAATATTGTTGAATAACCAAAAAACTTGAAAGGGGACCATAGCTTAGAAAATAACAATAGGCAATAGAAGTGAACAATAATTGATTATGGTGATGTCATACATGCAAAATATGTTTTTTGAAAAACCTATTTATGATAGTATATAATTAATAGAGGAAGTTTCAAATCTACTATGTATAATGATATTATTCTGGATGGATACAACAAACAATAACAATCAATTTAAATTGTTATGTATTATAATTCCAAGTATAGTACATTCATATCAAAGTGAAATGATAAGTGTATTGTCCTAGGAAATTTGAATAAATGAAAGATTTTATCCTAATAGTGGTAACCAATAGTGTAAACACATCTATCTATGAAGGAAGGTAGTTTAGTTTGTACTATTTTGTTTTGTAGTTATGAGATCCATTGAACTAGGATGCATGAAATTGTGTTCTCGGTGTCTTTGGAAAGCTCTCAACAAGGAGGGGTGCATAGGCTTAGTTCCATGACGTTTGGACTTACAGTGCAAAAGTTATTGAATATTGAATGATTTTTTCATTAAAAATTAAATTAAGTTGTGGCTCATAATTTCAAAGGAATTGGAATGTGCCTTTGGTGTTGTTGAAAATTTATTGATGAACAAGATTTAATGGAATTTATTTGGTAAGATTTGGATTCAAATATGGGATATATAGTTTTTGAAATGATTTATGTTGTTGAAAATTCAATTAAATTCCAAAAAATTAGGTTTTGGAATGAAAAATCAGTTGAGGACGTGGTAACACTTGGGCCAACGACACATGCCACATTAGTAACTATGAAACGAATGTAGTTCTAGAAAATGAATAATACCAAAATCATAAAGGAGAAATTTAATATGAGGACGTTTCTAAAAACATGTTTAAGATTATTTTTAAATGAACACTTGAAATTGGGAATTCATAATAATGCCAAGTTCTTGCACCATGAACTTAAGGGAAGGTGAAATATTGATGGTCTCATGCACATATTTCCTAAGAAATGTATTTTCCCATATATGATTGGAAACATATTGTTGTGTTGGTGATAACGAAAGCATGTACTTTATATTTTTCTACAAAAATGAATGATACCAACTTAATTAGAAGATTTGATAGCATCATAACTAGACTGTTTGGATTAACTATTTTTTCATATTTACATTTCATTACAATGTTGTACATATAATTGGGAATATTTGAATCCTAGTAGATATTTATGAAAAAAATACATGTTCTTAAAAGAACATGGGATTCACAATTTATGGAAAACATGTTTACTCTCAAGTGTCTGGATAAATATTAATATCATGTTTGATATGGGGAAGTAATATAGCCCATCTTGAACCAAAATATATATTTATCAACTATTGTTCTCTATAGTTTGATTTTTAATCTTCCTAATAAATAAATATAGTTTAAATTTTAATTGCAATATTCAACAAATTAAAATTCCTTTGGATATATATATATATATATATATATATATGAGGGTGTTACCTAATGCAAGGATTTGGTGAAATGAATGATAGTATCTATCCTTCCTATAATTAGCAAGCATTACAAATGTTAATGGCAAAACCTAAAAGTTGATAGCCCCCCTAGTTGATAGTGTGGGTAAACAATGAGTTGCTAATAATTTCGTCAATAATAAATTGGTTGTAGAACAAGGTGGATCTTGGTGTCACTCAAAGGCATAGACATGTAAATACCTAAAACCCAAAAAAAACATGTCTTCATGGATAGTGAATGGCAAGATGAATTGATATAAGGGTTTTTGTCGATGAATCAATTCAAACATACAATAAAAAGCAGATGTAGGACAATAGAGACGTGGACAAATCCGAAGTAAAGGCGACACAAAAAAACCATTACAAGAAGAGGATGACTCTCTGCCATTAAAGAGATGCAAGAAATTGTTGGCATGGAAACAATGTGAAAGACTAAAACCTCCATTTGAATACGAGTCTTCGAAATTGGTTGTGGTGATAATTTTTTCCTTTGTTTACATAACATGTGTCTTTATTATGAAGAAATTCCAACATGGAAACCAAGAAATGAACATCTACAAATCCTTTCTTATCATTTCATTCAAGGAAGTTGTGTAGAAAACATTTTTGGGAAAAACTTGTTATCAAGGTTTGGTGATGTTACAAAAGAAAGTTCCTTTTAGGGTTTTATGATGTATAAATGAATATGTTGTACATTTTGTAGGAGGAAGGCTCCCCAATCTAAGCACACACCAATGAGGAAGTAAGTTTATTTTTACTTTCATATGTGTGTTTCCTTTTCAATCGCTTACTTGAGTTTCATTTAGGAAGTTGATTCTAACAATCTCAAGGGAGGAAGAAAGATTCAAAGGCTTGGAAGCCTTGGGTTTTTTTTTGTTGAAAGCTTTAAGAGCCATGCGTGCTCAACCTTCAACTTACTTCTCAAGGGAGGAAAAGCACAAGAGGCTTGTAAACCCCAAGTTTTTTGCTTTTTTTTTTATTGTAACAGGTCGAGGCACTCAAGCTTGCCATTTTATTTGAAGGAACAAAAAGACCTGAGGCTTGGAAGCCCTAGGTTCAATTTTGGTTGAAAGCTTCAAGAGTTGGGGGCCCAATGCCCTTGGCTTTCTTCTTGAAGGAGTAAGAAGGCTTGGGGTTTCCAAGCCTTGGGTTTTTCTTTTGGTTGAAAGGTTCAAGACTTGGGGGTGTTTAGCCTTCATTATTTTTCTTAATGAACATTCGAGGTTTGCAAGCCCTAGGTTTTTTTCTACTTCTAGTGTTGTAGCAAGTTGAAGCGTTCAACCCTTGGTTATCTTTTCAACAAAAACAAGAAGATCCAAGGCTTGAAAGCTTCAATTTTTTGGGGGGATTGAATGCTTCACAAGTCAAGGGCATTCTATCCTTGACTTTCTTCTTGATAATACAACAAGCACTTGAGGCTCACAAGCCTTGGGTTCTTTTCAGTTCATGTGTTGTAACAAACCAAGGCGTTTGGCCTTTGGCTTTCTTCATGATGGAGGAAAAAACACCTTTTCAAGGGAAGGTTTTTTTGATTCGTAAGATAATGAATTAGGGGTGCTATACTCCCAACTCTCTTGTTGAAAAAATAAGAATAACCCAAGGCTTGCAAGCCTTGACATTTTTTTTTTCCATAAGTTGAACACTTTAAAACCCTAAACACCCTAGCTTTCTTTTTAATTGAAAAAGAATTATGCAAGGCTTCAAGCCTTGAGTTTTTTCATTTTTTGAATTTCTTCCATGATTTCATGATCCCTACATGTGAATTGACTCATAAATGTTTGCCTTGCAAGTTTTTTAGACATCAAGAGTTTCTAATTGTAGCATTGAGGTTTTTGAAAATATCCACATCTTTCAAGAAAGTTGTCATAGGATTATGTTTTTGATGATTTGTTATATGTTGGGAACATACAAACATCCTAACATGTTATTCTTTTGCTTGTGTTAGGAATCTCAAGAGGAGGCCTTGGAAGCAATAACAAAGGTGTTGGATTATAGTTGGGATTTTATGAAAACACCTAAGACCTCAACATAGAAATCACAACAACATGTAAGGATTAAAGCTTCCTCCAAAGGTATTTATTGAAAATTTCTTGTGAATGTACATGTTGTATGTCCTAGATTTCCATTTGTTTTGGGTAGGATCTTGGATGGTTTTACTTGCATATAATAAACTTTAGGGATATTATCAACTACCATCTTATTTTATATTACTTTCATCATTGTTGAAACACATGTGCTTCATGTCATGGGAAATATTTATATCATTTGCTCTATCATATGATTTTTTTTCTTTATCGAATCAAAATATTTTGCTTCTTTGGTTATGGTCAAGATCAAGAAATGATTTTGCTATTGATCCAAGGAGCTTTTGCATCCATGACTAAGACATTGATATCATGCTTAATTGGAATACAAAAAGTAATTCAATTCTTGCTGCAAATCTTAGGGACTCCACATTAGCAAAAGGCTTATATTTGCTCCACATCCTACATTGCAAAAATGCATAATGTTTAAATGCAAACATTTTAATCTTATCTTTATACCCACCTCCAAATCTATGGTTAGTGATGACCATAGGGGAAGGAAAGTTTCTCAACATAGCAAATGTAAAGTCATTGGTGATTTTTCCTTGTTTTCCTAACTATAATTCAAGGAATTAAGACATTTTGATGTCTTGGTCTTGAACAAGCTAGAAATGCACAAATATAAAGAAAGTGTGTACTTCTTAGCCTTGTACCACCCAGCTCCCCTATGGTCGGCATCAATTTTAGAAGATGGGAGCTCTTTAAGTTGAAAAAACATGTCCTTGGTATGATATCTTTGTTTTGTGGACTGGATTTACAATAATGTGGTCAATTTTTCCTCAATCTATCCATTTACTTCCCTCCTCCCTTATGGTTGGCACTAATGTTAATAGGTTTTTTTATTCCCATCAAGGTTAATTTACCTCTAGATTTTTCACAACAGGTTCCTTAAACAACATGTACATACAATACATAAATGAAACTTAAACTATTACAAATCCTAAATTAACATGTACACAAATTGCTCAAGCTTAAAGGAAATAGGCTGAAAGAAAAACGATCCATGTTCCATGTTCCATAATTGAAAATTGAAACACATAATCATGAATGAAATCCAAATTTTTTAAAACATGTTTGTCCTCCTAGTTCTTATATTAACTATTTCAAAATACAACAGTCATGATTGACCATAATAAACAATCATTAGCTAATACTTAAATTAATAGTCCAAAATTTATTAAAAAAATACACCCTACTTAACTACTTGTTCAACTACCGCTTTTGTTAAATATAAGTTTTACAGATCACATGTTGGCTAGCTTGTCAACCTATCTTCCTAACCCAATAACATTACTTACTGGGTTTAATAATTGGTTAAATCAATATTACATGTTAAGTTAAATAATAGGTTAAAACACTTATTAGATTTAACAACCTACTTACACTATGAACCTATCAGGTCGCCTAGTACCAAATATGGGTAACAACTAATTATAGGGGAGACTCATTTCATTTATGGAAAGAGTTACATAATTTGGAAAAAATGATGTAATTTGGATGTTTTGTGGGGGGGATTTTCACACTAGAGGATTTATTTTGGAGAAAGTTTATATCCTATAATTGATATTGACTACAAGGGACATTGATGTTATTTGTCTCACGTGTCCATTAGTTTGACACTAGTTATAGATGTCAATTTTCGTATTTGAATAAAAGATCCAAGACTAACAATTGGTTTGTCTCTTGAATAAAACTCTTTTGAATTGCATCCATCACAATTCCTCCTTATGGTCAACATTGACCAAAGGGGAAATTTTTTGTTTTGTATTAGACAAGAACAATTGAATCCCCCATATTTCAAATGTTGCCTTTATGTGAACCTTCTTCAAAAGTTGTTTGGTGCATATTTGGAAACTATATGGTAGTCAACTTCTCCTATGGTTAGTGTCAATTGCAAAGGGCACAATTCAAATTTGTGTCAAGAATCCATGAGTTTGAATTGGTTTGTTTCAAGTAGTTACATGACTTTTTAATTTCATCCTTGACAAATCCCCTATAGTAAATACAAAATTCTTATTCTATATTCTAGTTTAAATCTAGACTAAAACATATCATGAAACTAACATTAATAATAGAAAATCATTTAGATCTATCTATATATAGGTTCATAACTATAATCCGATCATGAAAGTGTGAGAAAAAAATCAAAACAACAAATCTGGCTATGGAATTGAAGCTTTTCCATAAAACAATAGACTTTCATTCCATACTCTCATCAAAACTCAATGTTCTACAATCATCCTTTATCTTCCAAAAATGACCCATCTTAAAACAATCCTATCATCAATTTGAATTCAAATGGTGATGAAAACTAGGTAAATTAACTAATAAATCCTATAAAAGTAACTAAGTAAGTAAGTTTTAAATTAATTAAGTAATTACAATGAATAATTAGTCCTTTAACATTAACCCATTTATGTTTTGAATTACGTATTGAAATTTTGGATCAAAGTATGTTAATAAAGCTAAATATGATGTTGTTTTTGATCTTGTGGGTCAAAAATCTAATGATGACCTTGATGTATTACAATATAATCTATTTGTGTTTATTGTACTATAGAGATTGAATCAAAGGTTGATTCTTTATTGTGTTCAGAATCTGTTATTGTACTTCTTGTACCTCTATTTGTAAGTGTGCACTTGTTTGTTGATATGTTGTTGTTCATTCTTATGGTTGCACCTTTGATGTTGGATCAATTTGATCCTCCTATATTTTTTCAGTTATGTCTTCCTTAATTTGTATCTATTTTCCTATTTCTTTAGTTGCAGATCCATACTCTTGGGAACTAATGTCATGTGGAACAAATTTTAATGGTTATAAAGTTTGTTTTGATACATATTTCATACCAATAACTTCCCTCTAGGAACTATCCTTTCCTCTTCCGAGGTTTGCTAGTTCCTCTTCTACTATTATTGTCTATCATGGCCTTGCACTATTAGTCTATCCTTTCTTTTCTTCCTCATCTCAGACATCTAGTTCCAAAGTTAGGATTATAAGTTCATACTATAATGAAGGTATGACCTTTCCCATTTCAGATATTTTATGCTTGTAGAACTTCTCATTTCTTTCATACATTCTACAAACGTTTCCTATATCCTTTTGGACTATATCTGCACTACATCCCACTAAAGATTTTCATCCTTATTTTCCATACTCAATGCCTTGAGTTTTACTTGAAGCAAACTATGTTGCTTTTTGAGATCATTTTTTTTCTGAAGACATTATCATAGTTGAAAGGTTAAATTCATTGGGCATGCTTTAGAACTTGTTGCAACTTTTCATTAAAAACCATTTGCCTCTACATGTTTCTGTCCATCTTTACCTATTTATGGTCAAATTGCCTTTGTATTTCATTTTTGAATTGGTATACATCACCAATATCCTTTTTGAGCTCATGTAGTTCCTTCTATTGATTCAAGAGAATATGTTCCATATTCTTGTGAACTCTCTGAAGTTTATTATGTTCCACACTTAAAAAATCTTTTTCTATCCTCAACTTCTAGTATTTAGCATTCGTTTGCATTATAGTTACCTACAAATAATCGCTCTCAACTTTGATCTTCTCCATATCCTTATTGTGTTTTTCCACGTTGTTGATTTTATGTCTAGTTGTTTGCAGTTCTACCAATACTTCATTATTCTCATCTACTTCACCTACAATTCTGCTTTGAACTTCTACTCCTCTAAAGATGCCTGCAAGTTCTAAATAGATTTATCCTTTTCCTTTGTGATTTATTTATTTTTAATTTTTAGAAAAGAATTTGAATAGAATGCTGGTCATTTGTGTGTTGTATTTTGCTACTTGTTGAAACATGTTAATTCCTTTCCTATATTCATTTAACTCTACTTCTAGTCCTTGTATAGACCTTGGTGTATGAAACCTAGGAGTCTATCCCCTAAAACCAATATCTAGACTTTTATGTGAAGTCTAGATATCTCCAAAACTATTTATTCCTATAGTAGAACTTGGTTTTGAAGGTAACATACCTTCATAACTTTGTGGTATTGGACCATATTGTTGCACATCTCGCAAATCTAGTTCCATTTCTCGTACATGTTCTTTTACTCCCCCTTGGGCTTGAGATTGTGGCTCCTTTTTGGGCCAGTTTTAGTGGTCATGCCCATATGGTAACAATTCATTTTTGGATTAAATGAAACTGGATTTTAAAATGTTTATTTGTAGAACCAAAAATCTATAAATGATCAATTGAACTCATAGCTTTTATATATATATAAGGTTTGGAATGTATATATCTAGGAGGAATTTAGTTTCTAAAGAGTTTATCCAAGAGGAACATTGTACAAAGTTTTTTGAAGTTTAAATGTGGAGGAAGTTCAAAACTTTTAAGCTTTTTACCTTCTTTTCAAAATAACCAATGGGTTTTGCTAAAGTTGTTGGTAATATGTTTTTCTATGCTATCAAAATAATTCTACTTCTAAAATTTTCAGCAACAAGTTCCTAAAATAGGAACATGTATGCAAAACACTAATAAAACTTAAATTAACTTCAAATCTTAAATTAACTTCAAATCTTAAATTAACTTGTACACACATCATTCAAAACTTGAAGGAAGTTGGCTGAAAGAAAAATGATTCATATTCCTTAAAAGAAGATTAAAACACATAATCAAAATGAAATCCAAAAGCTCCATAATAAGTATATCCTCCTAGTCTTATACTAGTTATTTCAAATTACAATAGTCATAACTAACCATTATAAACAATGATTAGCCAATATTTAAACTAGTAGTCCAATATTTCAAAAAACTACACCTTGTTTAACTATTGGTTTTGCCAAGTACCAGTTTTATAGATCACTTGTTGATTTACATATCAACTTATCTTCTTAACCTAGTAACATTACCTACCAAGTTTAATAACTGGTTAGGTCAATACTACATGTTAGGTTAAATAATAGGTTTAAGACACATGCTAGATTTACAACCTATTTACATTATCAACATGTTAAGTCACTTGTTAAATTTGAATAACATTATCCCCCTTTGAAATTAACATTTCCTCAAAATCCTAGGTTAGATTGGCCTTCTACAACCAGTTGATTAATGATTATTTTGACATTTTAGCACCTTCTTCCTCCACATGTTTGACTTAATTCAATTTGAAGACCTATTGGCGCTACAAATTTTTGTTGATAAGGTGTGTCTTCAAAGGTTGCTATGGGTGTTGTGAATACCTTTGAAGCATGCAAGGTACTCGAGATTAAAATAACCTCCTAACCTATACCTATCTAGTGTGGGGTTAAAGGTAAATTAATATATAACAATTCCATGGTTTCTAACCTGTTGTCTAGTATGGTGAATGAAGGATTAACAAGCTCAACCTATTCCTTATCATATTTCTTACTATCTACCACAAGTTCACTAACAACAATGGTGACTAGAACATGTATAGTAAAAGTTTGAATAAGTAAGGGTTTGATTTCTAAACCTATTCCACCTTTCAATGGACTAACTAATTTAGTAATGGCAACATGTTGTATCATGGATGGTGTTGCTAGAACTTTGATGTTGGGTTCTAATTTCTACATATACAAAACTAAGGGGTTCGTATTTGAGATCAAGAAAAGCGATTTAGTAGGTGTGCAACTCAAGTTGGTAACTTTGTTCATCAAACTAAGCTAACTCCATACTATCTTGAATTTATTCCTCTGGGAATTCCTAAATAGTTTGCCACCACTCCTTCCACTTGGGATTTTCTATCTCCCAAGGTTTGGTTTTGCACCTTGAGTAGTGATTGTCCAACAATAACTCCTCAAACTCCTTCAACTTGTTGTTCATCCTTATATGTAGAATGGGGTTAAGTTTGCTCAATTGTACCTTGGTTGTCTCATACTAACCTTTCTAGTCTTGGATTTGGGTAGTTAGACTTTGTTTTTCCCTTTCAAACTCTAAGTGGGCAACTACCTATTGCTCTTTGGGGTCTTGACATGTTTGCTCCAAACCGGTTATGATACCTTGTTGCTCCAAATTTGACTGTTCCATTTTGGCATAATCCTACATCATTTGTTCCAAATTAGCTTGGAAACACTTCAAATCATTGTGGGTTTCCAATTGAGTTAATTAAGCTTGGCATACTCTTGTTGTAGAATCTCAATTTTCTTAACATCTTGTTTTGCCTCTTTTAACTTATTGGACAAGTTCTAGTTCTCATGCTGGACATATTCATTTTTCCTTTGATTATAACAATTTTTTGTCATGATTCTTCAAAGATAGTTGCATTATCTCTCACTTTAGGTTATAGATTTGCAAACAATTGTGGGTCTCAAACAGGTTCTCTTTAACTTGTTCAAACTCAACTTGCAGGTTTGAAAGTTCTTGCAATGCTCTAACAAGGTTGTGGCATTTTGAGCAACTTGCTCTAAAAGCATATTAATTTGTCTTAAGTTTTTTGTGGAACGACTAGAAACTATAACAAGTTTGAATCTAGAAAATTGTGGGTTTTCTATTTGCATAAGTTTAGCTACAAGTTGAATAAGTTGGGATGACTTTGTAACTACAACTATAGGTTGTGTAGGTTCTAAAATGGGTACTACAAGTTCAATAGACACAATGGTTCAATTTGGATGTTGTCAATTACTTAATCCATATTGGGTTTAGGTTCTTCCTTAATGTTGCCATGCATAGTTTTTGCATTAAGCTCTTCTCCTCCTCCACCCACATTTTCATATGAACAAGTTCATTCTTCATCCTCTTTTGAATCAACAACTAGTGATCCAAAAGTTTTAGACTTCTTTCTTGGTGGTGAGGTAATAGGATTAGGGCTTAACCTATCTTTTTGCGTAAACAATTTTGTGCACATCTTTAATCATTGAAATTGATGTGTTGGTAAAGGTGATGCAAACAAGTTGGTTTTCTTTCCTTCAAGAATTGATCCCTTGTAATAAGTTCAAGTGAAACCTATCACTGTTGTGCAACTTGGCACTTTTGGCTAGTTGGTGACATAGGTTTTTCTAAGGTTGCTAACTTGGTGAAGGCACCTCGGATAAAGGGAACCACTTCCTAAATAAAATATCTAAAATAGGCCCTGAATAACAATTATTTGCCTTGGTTTTGTTAAAAACTAGGTTAGTTGCTGCCTTTTTTGTCATTTTGTCCAATGAGTTAATTCAACCAATAACTAGGTCAACCTTATGGAACAACAATTAACATGTTGACCCCTATTAACTAGGTCAAAAGTAATAGTAATCCAGTTACAAAAATAAACTAACCTTTCTTTTCGATAAAGAATTTGCAAAATAACAACAAATCTTGCATGAAATTCCTTTTTGATGCATACTACACTCCACTATTTGTTCTCAACAAAGGCACGTGGACATGCAATTCTTTTCAAGGTGGTTTTGGCTTCCTCAAAAGTTGCATTTGTAGCATCTACTACTCCTTCCTTGGAAATTCCAAGTTGCTCATGAATAAATACATGATCAATGAAAATTTCTTGACCATGTACTTACCCTTGAATTCTTCCATCCTTCGTTGCTTCCCACGTTTGTAGGAAGTTTCTTAACATGTCTTCTTTTAACATTATCCACTATAGGTTGAATAGGCTCTCCAAATCAGCTCATTTAGCCCATTTAAGTTCATTGGAGTCCATCTTCATCCACTACAACATCTTTTAACTCTCCCTTGGCTTAAACACTATTTTCTTGTTAACATGTTTCTCAACCTATTTTTCTATAGGTGTTTTGCCTTTACACGTCATCATGGCTTTTGTTCTTAATCTTGGGCATTGAGGAATAATACCACAAATAGGTATTTCTTTAAAAAGTTTTTAGAAGAAGAAAACTCTTCTCCATTGCTCATTGGTTGTTACAACTCCTCTTCTTCTACATGTCTTGATGCAAAAACTTATTCTATTTGTTTGTCAACAATAGGTTGTTGTAACTCCTCTTCTTCCACAAGTCTTGATGTAGGAACCGGTTCTAGTTGTTCTTCACAACAGGTTGAGGCATAATTTCCACCTTTAAGTTTGAATCTAAAATAACAATGACTTGTGGTGTTGGTGTTGTTGTAGAAATAATGGTTTTCCTAAGAAAGTTAAATGCTACTTCCAATTCCTTTTCTAAATCCCTACTTCATTGCTTTTCCTCAAAAATTCTAGTCTCTTTTACTATAGGTGCACACAAAGCTAGTAGTTTTACTTAAATTGCACCAATTAATGAAACATGTTCCACTCTTTCCTTCTTTATTTGCTCTCTTTTAAAAGCTTTAGCTTTTCTTTCAAGTTTTTTTTTTCTTGCTTCCCATCTTAGCTTCTCTAAAGCGCTCTCATTCATGGCCTCTATTAATATGAAAAAGTAAGCAAAAACAAAAAGACAACATGAAAGTTGTGGCAATTTTTTATATTGTTTCCATTGAAAACAAATTTGTGGTTATGAATGGACACAACCTTTAAGGTTAAACACTCCTAGAATGTAAACATCAATAAGTGCCTTTCTAAACTCATCATTTTGATCATTACTAACAATTACATGATTGTCCTAAATAGGCACATATGTTCCTTTAATATTGTTAAGTGTCAAATGATTATTAACCGGTTCAAACATTACAGGTTGAAGATCTTCAGGTTCAACATGTAGTGGTTTAAGTTCTTTGGTTTGAACAAGTTCATTAATGGCCAAGTCACCAGGTTTAACTAATATAGGTTGTAAAGTTTTATCTTTAATGAACTTGTATGGCTTCAACTTGTTGATGTTCACAAGCACTAGGTTAGACTAGTAGAAATCCCCATATTTACGACTGGTGTTTACAACTAATTTTTAGTTGAAAGCGACATTTTACAATTATTTTGCTGTTAGTCGCATAAGACAAGTTGCAAATGATAAATAGTCGCAAAAACCAATTACATCAGCATGACGTCATCAGATGGTGGATGGAGCCTAAATGTAGTATATACGGTTTAATCCGATGGGGCCAATATATACATAATGTATACAAGGCATCATTTTGTATATATATATTTTTTCCTGATCATGTGGGTAAGGAGTGGCCATATTTTTTCCGATTAACTAATGGGTTGTTGCCACATGGCATGGTTTATAGTATTTGGGAAACCAGATTGTGATCTTGAATTTTCTAAATCAAATGGCCAAGAAATGGCCATGTCTTTTGTGTTTGGCTAATCGAAATGTGCCACGTGTTTCAATATGAGCATTTTGAGAGTTTGAATCGCCATGTGTCACATGGTCCCACTATTAGGGTTAGGGTTTAGGGTTTTCATCTGCTTTGTTCAATGTGCTATCTAGAATTGCCAAGAGTGCCTGTCAACAATAGATCGATCAACAAAACTCTACAACCACTGAGAAACACATGCACAAGGCAAAGAATTGCATATTCCAAAAGGAAAGTTACAAAATTATGGGAACATTTTCCAAGGTTCAGCAATAGCAAAAGAGCATTGTGCAACAG
>Ga0209208_10000806_pt1 | contig 42410 bp, 32 predicted proteins | sample S1TSphfallax_3_FD_187694 | JGI IMG/M metagenome (GOLD analysis project Ga0209208, IMG submission 187694) | Host-associated microbial communities from peat moss isolated from Minnesota, USA - S1T2_Fd - Sphagnum fallax MG (SPAdes) (version 2) | ecosystem: Host-associated > Plants > Peat moss >... | reverse complement strand
ACACAACAAAGATACTATAAAATTCACAATGGTTTTGTTGGCGCGAGTACCTACGTACCCAAGGAATCGTTGTTCAAATCCTCGTCGCCACCACCACCTTTTGGGTTCTTTCTTGTCGATAAGTACTCTGCTGTGTGGGTATTTGAATCGATTGATTGACCATGACAGACCAGTGCGGGAAGAGACAGAAGAAAGGAAGAGGTAGCTGTAGCCAAACTGCAAATCGTGAGTCAGGAAGAGGAGCAGAAGAAGTTGGAGGTGAGGAGAAGCGAGGAGGAATGGAGGGATTTCCTGTAGAAGTGATAGGTCAATTCCTATCGCATGTTGGGGACGTGAAGGATGTGGTGAGGGCTTCAATGACATGCCGTAAGTAGAGAGAGGCATTACGTCATCTCCACACTCTGCGAGTCGCATGCAATCACCCGGTGTTCAGAACAGAGAAGCTCGAATTTCTGCTGACTGATACAATCTTGCAGACATTGGGTCCCCAGAAAGTACTCATTTGTCATGCGAACAGCTTTTCAGCAGCAGCGGGGATTGCTTGGCTGTCGCATAGTGGTGACTCTCTCCGTCATTTGACCTACAAGGTCCCAGTGTCCACAGAGCACGTCAATATGTTGGAGCGATGTGGGAGAATGCGGTGTCTCAAAAGCTTGACTTTGCGATACGCAGATATCAGGTTTAGAGCAAATCCTACTGCTCAACAGTTCCTGCGTCTGTTGTCTCTTAGTGTGTCTGCTGGTAAGGTGTCAGAGTTACAAGTCCAGTCGCTTGTCTCGGCATGCCCAAAGCTTCAATCCTTCTCTCTCACCGACTCGACCATTACTTTAACGAATCCGCATGGGACACTAAATCTCACAAGCTCAACTCCGAAGGAGTTCTTTTTGGGAGGAATACGCCTTCACAGCGTGATCGTAGAGGCTAACTTTCTAAAGAAGCTTGGACTTGCGTGGTGCGACTTCACAAATTTTAAACTTGTGACGAAGGGTGCGTGCAAATTAAGCAGTCTGAGCCTTAAAACTGTGGACATTGATCATATGGACCTAGGAAGCCACACACATTGTCTGGGCTTGAAAAAGGTTGAAGTGAAGGAGCCATGCTCTTCTGTTTGGACTGTAGTCGACTCTATTCTTTCAAAACCATCTTTGAAATTGAGGGAACTACAATTGAAGGGCATCCCACAGGGTACTAATTATCCCATCCCACTGGGTGCTCATCATCCCATGAATCTGAATCTGGAAACAATTGCCTGTGTGTTTCCACACTTGAACCACTTGGGTCTGAGCTATACATTAGTGGAGAACAACTTGCCGACAGGGGTAGAGAGTCAGCTGCTGCAGGGCTCTACTGTTCTTGAGAGAGTTCAATTCTTGGAGCTTGGGTGTCCTGAACTTGAAGAACATCTTCTTCTTCTGATGAGCGGGGCCCTAAAAAGATGCCCTAATTTGAGAAAACTGCAGGTTTCAATTGAGGAGGATTCTACATTCAAATGTGAGTTCATGACTTCATTTGTGAAGCTGGTACACAAATTTCCACGTGTTGATATCAAGTTCGAGCACCTTGACATTAAGTCTGGGAAAGCAAGCTAGTTCATTGGTCATTCCTTTTCTTGTGGTGTAGTTCCCACTCTTCTCTGCATCTTGGATTTGCTCTAGTGCAAGTCATTGCTTGTGGCTTGAGTTGATGATGCAGATAAGGTCTTACAGATGATGAAAAAGCTCTCCATGTATCACAACAGTAGTTAGCATCACTAGGCTCAAGTCCTACAGATACTTGAGATTGAATTTTATCATTGTGTGATTCCATACATTTTTCAGAGTTTAATTCCAGTTGTTTTTTTGCAGTCTGAGAATCTGTATTCAGATTTGCTCACATGCAACAAATCAAGTTGCTGCTTGTATGCATGATACAAATTCACTAGTCCCAATCATGAAAGGTTAAGCCAATCCTCTAAAATTGAGCTGCTCTTGTTGAATTCCTCAGTGGTCCCTGACATGACCATTGACTTCTGCAGGAGAAATTTTCACTTCTTGCATTTCTGGTCTATTTTAAGTCTGCCAGTAAATTCCCCAGATTGCAGAGCCTGCAACCAAGTTCCTTTGTTCAACACTCCATTACAAGTCACATGCAAAATCCCTTAGAGAGATCAATTGATGTGGGTTGAAGGACATGCAGGATATGAGGAAAACACACAAGTATCCAGTGGTCTAGATTTTGTCACACATCTGTCAAACACTCATTTTGAGAACCAGGTGTCAAGATGAAACACATGATGATATTATTCTATCAACTTACTCAGGTTCTAAGAGTCCATCCTCTTTCATGTCAAGATCTGAACAGGAACAATATTCCTTGCACCATGATGTCTCCAGCTACTGAGACAAGGTGTGAAGGAGGCATACAAGCAGTTATGCCTGTACTTGCAATTATAGCATGGAAAATGAGTGTACAGGGCACCTTCAAGCAGGTAAAAATTCTGTTGACAGAATGTGACTTTGTCATTGCCAAAGGGAAAGACCCATCACCTCTTCAAGCCTGGGAACTTCTTCAAGAGTTTCAGAGTTTGGAATAGTTGCCTGCACAAAAAAAAAAGTTGCACATGATTAGTTGAAGGTACTAGAGAGGTTGAGGGAAGAAGATATATGCCACTTCAAGAATTCCAGGATAAACAGTGATTTGGTGTACATGCCCTGTAGACCAATGATACTTTGGAACTAAACAGAGCAAACACTAAACACCTGTTAACCTGCTGCACAGACAGTTAGCTTTAGCAGGACATCTGATTTGTGATTAACTGATTATGACAGCACCATCATTCTCTGGGGTAATAGAAGACTTACATGAAAGGGAGGATCATTGGGAGGAAAGGTCAGACATTGCAACACTCCCTCAGACAAGGGTGCCCCAAGATTTTCTCCAGCAAATGTTCACACTCCTGCATGCTTCAGCAGCTCTGTCATGTATCAGACAATGATATCAGCACACACAAAATGAACTCACAGTCAATCACACACATGAAACAGAAATCCAGGAAGAGCGTCAACAGGAGTCCCAAGCAGCCTAATGGTGCAACACCAGCAGAAAATACCATCCTAAAGCTGGTTTGTTAAGTAGCAAGTACCTTTTGATGAGCGCACACGATTATGGATCAGCATGAGGGCAATGTAGTCTCCAAGTCTACATATTGTGGAACAACATAATGTTGATGGATAATGATACTCATAGTCCTTCAAGTTGAAGCAGACCTGGCCAGCAAATGTGGTGACAGTAGACTTGCCATTGGTGCATGTTATGGCTCCCACTAAATTTCATAAACTCCAGTTTGAAGTCAATCTTCTTGCAAGAGATGCACCTTGACACCATGATGTTGGAGGCTAACATTCTAGAGAACCTCACTGTGATGGAGTCCAACTTCCAAAAACTTAAACTTGTGCAGGGATCAGTAGGCAGATTACTCAGTCTTGGAATTGACAATGTGGACCTTGACTTATATTTGGACCCTGGAAACAACACACATTGCTTGGAGTTAGAAGAGTTAGAAAGGAGGGAGTCATGCTTTCATGTTTGGGCTGCAATTGACATTGTGATTCACATTGTGTGCAGTCTGAGAATTTGTTCTCAAATCAATCTAAAAGTAGCTGCTTATACTAATTGTATAACCTCTTGTCCATGCAAATGCTTGCAATCTGTTGCAAAAAAGTTGTCATCCAAAAGCAATTTCAGCACTTACGTTCTTCTTCAAGTACTTCAAAACAATCCAAATTTATTACATGGAACTCTATCTCTGAGCACACAGACTGATAACTGTGGAGGCACATGCATTTCAGCTAAATCACATGGGTGCTGAATCCTTCAAACCCCATGCCTGGAAATTGAGAATAGCAAATCTCAGTATCAACTAATTGATAGCTTAGTCCTGCACCATGTAGAAAAATAAGTTGGGGATGGTTGCAATTCTCCTTAGCACATACACAAGATGGTCTTGATGGACCTAGCAACAAGTTTTCCAAACACTTTTAATATTTTTTCTGCAGATAATGGATCATGTAGTGTCAGTAAAGAAGGGTCCCACCAGCAATTTGTAGACATTGCTATTGTGTCTCCGGTCACAAATTGAGCTCTTGTATCTGAGAAGAACATCACTGTCATGAGGATTGTCTTTTGGCTGCATTTACATTTAGGATAGCATTTGCAACCCCACTTGACCAGCTGTTGGGTGTGGAAGTTGTACAATGCAATGCATATGCTGGTTTGCTAAATCCACTACAAATCAATGGACTGGAGGTCAAAATATGTTGCAATGCAGGAAACTTTGTCCATTTCATTAGTTATCCAAATAACAATTCTGGGTTGAATTTTTTTTCCATGAACAGCAAAGTCCAACTCCAATCTTGCTGCTCTCATTCATGCAGAGCAATTCTTAATTACTAACATCTTCTGACTTCTAGTTTCAACAATCTGAAAATATGCCAAAGCTTTACATTCCCCAGATGTTGAATTTCTGGCAGTCTCTGCCTGTTGATGCACAGTACTTTTCTGGATGGTCATCTAGCTGAGGTGTCCTTGGGCACTCCAAAATTATGGATAATACTACTAATCATTGTATTAATCTTGGCTGAATCAGATAACTGAGACAAAACTCCAGATCTTATGAATGTTTTACTTGAGAACAAGCTAAGGTAAATCTGAAAGGCCAGCCATCAGAGTCCACAGTTCTGTCATATCACCTTGATAGAAAAGGTATAACAAACTTTGTGTCTAGATAAGCAGGATCAATGCAGTTCTGGCAGGTAAATTTCACTAATTTTGTACTTTCCCTGTGACTCTCTTGTGTCAGACAATCTAGTCTGATCAGAGCACAGACTCTTGGAAATTCAAAAATACAATCCAACTCTCATGATTAAAAAGTCTGTTGCTACACCACCATTAGATTAGTGAATTGCATCAAACTTGAAAAGCCCATCAGTAATCCTCAGGGTGTTCCAACATGCTTGGACCACATGTGAGAGGAGGAAATTAGGGTACTGCCAATTTTTCTGCACCTATCTGTAAGGCTACCACAGACAGTTCTGATACGATCTGAAAATCCCAAAATTAAGGAAACAGCCATGACTTGCCATCCTTGCACTTGGTGTTGTTCTAGTATCACCAAGTCGAAGCTACCGTTGTGCTTATCATTTAACACCAATTAACAAGCATGTCATAAACATAATTTGCTGTACCAGTGTCATCACAGTGCCACACCACATGAGGACACTTCTGATCACCCACGAAGCCAGCATTCAGGACGTCATGCAAAGAAACAAAGGGAAAGAGAAACATGATCAAACCCTCCTCTGCACCACTCTACCAAAACTCACTGAATTGCCCAGATCATGCAACATCCTTCCTCTTTGAGCTCTTCTCTCGGCTCCACTTGCTGCAACAACCTCTATGTGTATACCTGAAATTGATCCCTACCAGACTGTAGATACCTTGCATACAATTGCTGCCGTGCACCTCCATTGTGTCCACCTGCCGTCTGAGCCACCATCATTATCTCGACACTATGAAAGCTATATCTCTGTTCACATCGCAATTGCGACAAAACTTTTGCAGCCAGCCGCACAAATTCAATGACAATCAACAAGCTTCCCTGAAGACCGAGTGACTTTGCAGAAAGACAACCGGCAGTGAAGTCGACTGGCCTTCCTCTTCCGTCTCTTTCCCAGAGAGAAAAGTAACCCTAAATCTATAGACATTCACAATTAACGAGGAAACAAAGGAATTCTGCTCTCACACTCTTACAGGTCACGTTGATTTTTGTTGACGCAAATACCCATGCATTCAAGTTCAAATCGTCGTCGCCACCACCAACTTTTGGATTCATTCTTGTCGATAACTCTGGTGTGGGTATGGGAAGTGGTTGATATATCATGACAAACCAGTAGTGGAAGAGACAGAGAGGAGGGGAGAGCGGCAGCCAAACGGCAAATGAGTCAGGAGGAGCAGAAGAAGTTGCAGATTAGAAGAGAGGGATGGAGGGATTTCCAGTAGAACTGGTAGGAAACATCTTATCACATGTTGTCAACTTGAAGGATGTGGTGAGAGTGTCAATGGCGTGCCGAAAATGGAGACTGGCATTACGCTATCTCCACACTCTGCAACAGGATTACTCGGATGCACCGCTTTCTAACCGAAGACAACAGCTCGAATTCCTGCTGACGGACACGATCCTACAAACATGGAGTCTTCAAAATTTGCATATTTGCCACGAGACCAGATTTTCTGCAACAGCGGTGATTGCTTGGCTCTCGCATGCCGGTGACTCTCCGTCATCTGACCTACGAGGTACCAACGACCACACTGTATGTCAACATGCTGGAAAGATGTGGGAGAATGTGGCATCTCGAAAGCTTCCGTTTGCGATACACAGATATCAGACTTACAACAGCACACACCACAGCTCCACGATTCCGATTTCTGTTGTCTCTTAGTCTGTCGGATATGGTAAGCGTGACAGCATTACAGCTCTAGTCACTTGTGTCCGCCTGCAGAAAGCTTGAATCGCTCTTTCTCACCAACTCCGCCGTTACCTCAACAGATCCGCATTGGACACTAAATCTCACAAGCTCCAGTTTGAAGTCGCTCGCCTTGGACAACATGAGCCTTGACAGCGTGATCTTGGAGGCTAAGCTTCTAGAGACCCTTTGTCTACGGGACTCCAACTTCTCAAATTTCAAACTTGTGAAGAAAGGCGCCGGATTGAGTAGTCTAGAAATTGACTACGTGAATATCAATAAGTTGAACGCTGGAAGCAACTAAGATTCTCTGGACTTAGGAGAGGATCAATTAACGGCGTCAAGCAATGATGTTCGGGTGGCTGCAGTCGACTCTATTCTTTCAAAGCCATCCTCGAAATTGAGGAAATTACAGTTGAGGGGCATCCCGCTCGATGCTGATCCCGTGAATCTGGATCTGGAAACAATCGCCTGCTTGTTCCCGCGCTTGAATCACTTGGGGCTGAGCTACAGAAAGATGGACGACGACCCCATATACCAGACGACGTTTGACCATCAGATGCTACAGGGCTCTACTGTTTTGGAGAGAGTTCGATTGTTGGAGCTTGAGTGTCATGAAATTGATGACACATTTCTTCTGGTGATTGCTGGCGCCCTAAAAAGATGCCCTAATTTGAGACGGGTGTTGGTGACAAGCGATGAGGATTCTGAATTCACATGCCACTTCATGACTGCTTTTGTTAAGCTGGTACGCCAATTTTCGCACATCGACATTGAGTTTCGAAGAGCACGAACGTTTTATGTGGTGTAGTTCGTACTGTTCCTTGCATTTGGATGGCTCTAGTGGAAGCGAAAGATGCTCAGGTGGTTCATGATGCAGCGAAGCTCTTGCAAACAATGCAAACCTTCCTTTACATTGGAACAATAATTGGCAATCCCCCAACTCTTCTTATCCGAAGTCAATATTGAATTTGAGAACTCAGAATTTTTGGTTTTGCATAGTTGTTTGCATTCTGAGAAGAAGTTTTCAAATTGTGTATGAAAGGTTTCTGCCACATCCAACAGGAATTTCACTACTTGTGTTCTCTTCCTGTGCTTGAAAAAATTCAAAGGCATTGCTTTGCCAGTTTATCAAGCAGACGAGGTAAATAAAACCAACCAATAAGTCTTGGCATGATTTTCATTGGTTATCAAAGGAGTCCATGAATTCATTTATCTCTAAAATGTCATGCCTCATGCAATCAAGCCAGGAGGTTAGTTTTAATACTTCTTTCCTAGTCCTAGATTTGAATTAAGGCATATCAGCTCTTTGTAATTTCTGTCCTTATAGGGGTGATCACTGACTATGGAGTATATCATTCAACACCCCTTCTTTTATCCACTAACTCTTTCAGACAATTGTGCACATTGTTACTAATTATAATACAAATTGTGTGCCTACTTCCAGCTCTGAAGTCTCTACAGAAGGGTTGTTTTTTTTAGTAAATTATAAAATGTGCACTAGTGACAATAGGATTACCCTCTGCTTTGATTACCCACTGATATGCCTAAGAATTCATTATGTAATTTTGATGAAGGGACATGTGGTTCCTTCGTCATTTGCTAATTCTGTTTTTGCTAAACATGGATCTTTCAAAATAAGCCAAAGGTGACTTCAATTCTTTTTAATTTAAAAAAAGAAAAAGAAAGGCAAGTTCAACAAGCACCCAAAAAGAAGACCAGTGCAAAATACTTCCTGGGTAATAAATACTTTGGATGGAGAGCCCCTACCTATTAGGTACTCTTGCAGATAACCTTGAATGTCAACTAACTGTGTCCAAAATTACACTCCATTTTGCTACCTCAGATTCTTTTTACAAAAACATTTGTTTGTTTTTGGTTTTCACTTAAACGACGGAACCACCATATCTTTTCTTCCTCTCAGGCTTCTTCCTGAAGCTCCTGCCATCATTAAGAGACGTTCAGCATCATAATTCTTGAGCAGCTGACGAGCGTTGCAAATTGCAATGCGCCCACACCTCAACTCCTCGAGTGCCAACACTAGAAAATGAAGAGCCAGGACGACCAGACTGCCGGCTGCCACCATCACCTCCCTTTCACCATGTACCTTCATGCCAAAAAGAAAAATCCTAACAGCCACTCTGATCCCATGACTCATGTTCGGTCACACGGGCATTGGGTTAGGTCGCAAATTCTCTGGATTTGTCCACCCAAAACTTGCCACTGTAGTACTTGTTGCTGCTTTCATGAGGACTCACTAGTGAACACTTTCAATTGCGCAAGTAGTTTAAAAGTAAATTCAAGTTCTTGGGTTTTTGTTGCCGTAAGTACCCAAGAAATCATTCTTAGAATCCTTGTCGGCAACACCAACTTTATGAGTTTTTTCTTGTCGATAACTCTGTTGTGGGTATTGGAAGCGATTAATTCATCATGACAGACCAGCGGTGGAATAGACAGAAAGGAAGCACGAGCGGCAGGTTTACTGCAACTGAGTAAGGAGGAGCAGAAGAAGTTGGACATCAGGAGAGAGGGATAGAGCGATTTCCAGTAGAAGTTATAGGCAACATCCTATCACACATTGGCAACGTGAAGGATGTGGTGAGGGCTTCATGGACATGCCGAAGGTGGAGCGTGGCATTACGCCACCATCTCCACACTCTGCACACTCTGAAACAGCGCGAGTCCTATTTTTTGCCTGCTTTCGAGGGATCCAGAACACAAGAGCTTGAGTTTCTGCTGACGGACACAATCCTGCGAACAATCCATCTCCAAAATTTGGACATTCGTTATTGGACCAGATTTTCAACGACAGCGGTGATCACATGGTTCTTGCATACTGCTGACTCTCTTCGTCATCTGACCTACGAGGTGCCAACGACCACACTGTATGTCAACATGCTGGAGAGATGTGCAAGAATGCGGTCTCTCGAAAGCTTGCGTTTGCAATACACAGATATCAGACTTACAACACATCCCACTGCTCCACGGTTCATCTGTCTGTTGTCTCTCACTCTGTCTGAGTTGGTGGACGTGACAACATTACAGCTCCAGTCACTTGTGTTGGCTTGCGTAAAGCTTGAATCATTCTCCCTCACCAAGACCCATGTTACCTCAACAGACCCGCATTGGACACTAAATCTCATAAGCTCCAGTTTGAAGTCGCTCGACTTGGGCAACATGAGCCTTGACAGCGTTATCTTGGAGGCTAACCTTCTAGAGACCCTTCGTTTGGATTACTCCAACTTCAAAAAATTTAAACTTGTGAAGAAAGTCGCCGGACTAAACTGTCTGAGAATTGACCATGTGAGAACGGATAATCTGGACCTTGGAAACGACATAGATTGCCTAGACTTAGAAGAGATAGCAGTGAAGGAGTCATGCTTTCAAGTTTGGGCTGCAATCGACTGTGTCTGTTCAAAACCATCGTCGAAATTGAGAACGTTAGAAGTGGTCCGCCGAGAATGGAACTATCATCATTCTCTAAACTGGAATCTGGAAACAATCTCTTGTTTGTTTCCGCGCTTGGACCGCTTGGGTCTGAGCGTGGACATGGTGGATGATTCGACAATGGTTGAGAGTCATTTGCAGGTTTCTACAGTGTTCGACAAACTTCGATTTTTGGAGCTTGAGGATTCCGCTATTTGTGACAAATTTCTTCTCGTGATTGATGGGGCCCTTAAAAGATGCCCTAATTTGACACGACTCCTGGTGACATGCGACAATGGTTCTGAATTCGAATGTGAGTTCATGACTCCCTTTGCTAAGCTGGTTCGCCAATTTTTCACGTCGACATTGACTTTAAGAAAACATTCTAGCAATTCATCTCCTCTGTGTAGCATGTAGTTCACACTGTTCCAGCTTGCATTTTGGATTGCTCTAGTGCAACCGAAAGCGGCTTGGGTGGTTCATGATGTAGATAAGTTCTTTCAAATAATGCAAAGCTTTCCCTACATTGCAACAAACGTTAACATCACCAGACTTTTCTTACAGATACTCAAGATTGAATTCAACATTGCACAACAAAAATTTTGTTTTTCAGATTTTGATTCCAGTTGTTTGCAGTCTGAGCATTTGTTTTTGGATTGTTCACAACCTAGCTTCTTGTACTCATTTTATCACCTCTTGTGGACATGGAATGCTTGCACTACATTGTAACAAAGTTTGCAATCCAAAAGCAACATCTGTACTTTATGTCCTCTTCCTGTGCTTCAAAGAAATTCAAATGTCTTACATTGCTAGTTAGTCAATGAGATCTCAATAATTTGTGCAGCAAACAATTATGAAACAGAATTTTCTGTGATTGTGTTGGGTTTATGAATTGCAACAAACATAGTAAAGAACTTACTGGACTGTCTAGAGCTATTGTGTATAGTCCTTGAGGATGATATTGGAGCATTGCCCATTGCCTTACAACTCTTTCTGAAAACAAGGTATGGTATGTTGTGTTGCTTGTGATGATAACCTGTCTTGTAAGAATATTGTGTATAGATTCACATGTAGTCCTCCAGTGTATAGAGACAGCCCATTGCCTTACAACTCTTTCTGAAAACAACGTATGATATGTTGTGCTACTTGTGATGATAACCTGCCTTGTAAGAATATTGTGCGTAGATTCATATGTAGTACTCCAGTGTATAGAGACAGAACTTAACTGAATGCTTGAAATCTCTGTGAAGAGGGCTATAAGAAGGCTCTTCCTGCTACATGTATCAGATCTTGTCTATTCATTGAAGGATTCTTCTTCCTAATCAATGTCTCTAGGAATGAGTAAATCTAACATGTTTTCATGTGCATAAGCATTTGGCACTGCAGAGCCACCAACAGCGGCAATCAAACTTCAAAGTTACCTACATGTGCAAGGTAAACCCTAAACCTTTTGAGATGCTGCAAACTGCTGGTGGGACAATTCATTTTCCTTTGGTTATGGCTGCTATGGAGGTCAATTGATGGAGCCTAATGAAGTCCACCGAACAGTAGGGTTAGCCCAAGGGCCAGGGCATTCCAAAGATCCCTCCCACTCTTAAGGAGTAGGTGTAAGATTCGTACCCTTTTCTATGAGGGATATTCATGGATAAAGCAGATATTCACTATGGGCACTCTATTATCGAAATGCCCCACAACCAGCTGAAGAAAAAACTATGCTCTGTAAGGTGCTCTCTGATCACACTAGAAAAATTGGTGAAGGTCTTTAGAGCACCAGGCAGGGGTGGGTCTTGGACATTGTTGCTTCAGTTGAACATGTACTCCATCACAGATCAAATACCCACTCAAAATTTGGTATGAACATTCTTGAATTTAAGTGCAGTGAAACTTCATTATAATCACACTGATTAGACACATTCCTGGTAAATCAGACAGTTTGAGTTATGCAAAACATGTGGTTTAATGCAAACAATATTTTGATTACAACTCGCATCACATTTGTTAGTAGCTTAGGTTTGGTTTGATGTTCAAAGGTAAGTCACAACTCACAAGCATACATAGATTATTTGTAATTGTTTTGGAACTGGGTCTCAAGTGGGACCCAGTGGTTTGACATGAACCTCATATGCATAAACTTTATGTGAAGTTCGTGAGTCTTCCAATGAGAATGAAAACTTGATGAAAGTAAAATTTGGCCAGACAAGGTTACCTGCATGCACACATGTACTCACAACACATCACCACTCTATGAAGGATGGTTTCAAAATTTTCACATTTGTCACTTCAGATACTTCCCCAAAGCTTTCAAGTTAAATTGCCTTTCAGGCATGCGGCACTGCATGAAGCCTACTTGGCATTGTTGGAAATGATCCTGCACACATTATGACTCCTCTCCACATCTCATATGTAATACCCATGGGCATTAATCACATTTATTTGCATTGCATTTAAGGTAATCATACAGATGTCTTTGACAGGCACCTGGGTCATAAAGATAAACAAGGGTCCTAACAGACAAAGCTAAGATTTACACTGCCCTCACTGAAATCATGGTCCAACAAACGAAAATGCCAGTATAACAACACTGGGTCAGGACCCAAAATTTGCAACCACAGCACTTGTTGCCACTTCCATGAGGACTAAAACAGAAAATGATAGCTTCAACTACATCACACTCTCTGTGATCAACATTTCATATATGACATAGTGCATCAACATACTTAAAGAGTACTCACCACATAAGGCAACAAGTCAATTTTCAATCTTAATCTTCACTGATCACTTCAAAAGATCACAACCCCAGGTTCAGAACACAACTGCCCATTCTTCTCAGTGCATAAAAAATAACAGAAACTTGTTTGCTACACAACAGAACAAAAAATTCAGCATAGAACAAATTCTTGATGTGAATGCAGTATGCAGATGAATGCATTTGAACCCACCATTCCTATGACTGCACTCATGCCCCACATGATTCCTTTAACTTTGACACAACATAGGAGGAATTTGCAGCATTTAGATAGTTGCAGGCTAGTAGTACATCTGCAATTTACATTCTGCAATGTTCAGATTACACTCTGTTGCAAAAGCCACACCAAAAGCTCAGCATTTGGAGAATTTTGACCTCCAACCTTACTTCCTCAGAGTATGCTGAAAATCTTTTAAAGACCACATTCTGGTTCCTCACATTCAACAACATGCACTGCATAGCTAATGCGTGACAATTGATGTCATACACACGATATTAGGCTGGTATTGCGTCAACTCATACCAGACTGGTAGGGTCCTTACTACCTACTAGTTTTGACACTGGGTTGTTAGAGCATCTCCAGCGGTGCTCAGTATGTGACACTGTGAAAATATTTTTCACATCCAAGTTTTTGTTATGTACTCTTTTGCAACCCCACCCATAAAACTGAAACTGGGAGAGCAAATAGGTGCGGGACTACTAATAGCAAACCACCTGGACCAATCATAATGATAGGCCAATCAAAATCACTGAGTAGCAGTTAGATCATATTTTATTACACTCTTTTCTGCAGGTGTACAGCGCTGCTGTGCCTTCTAACACCCATGGCAACGTAAGCAATTATGCTGAGCCGAAACCATTTTCCTGAGCCAAACCGGCAAATGTTGAATTTTCTCATCCAATTTTACTGTTCAAGATCACATACCGAGCGCATCTGCCGATGCTCTTATACTGAACATTGTTTTGTTGCAATACTTGTTTCAATCCAAATCAGTTAGCCGACCAGGCATAGTAGGTTTTTGGTGGGTGTTTGCCTCAATGATGTAAACTGAATGGGTGGGTAGGAACAATTGTGATGGATAGGAAAAGAGGGCTAAACTCTATGGGATTGGAGAGACCTCAAGGTTGACATATCAGTAAATGGCCTCTAAAATACTCACTATGGATGTGCTTCCGCAAAAAAACGGTAACCTTTTGACATGCTGAAAATAGTGGTGGGACAATTGATTTTCCTTTGGATATCAGGCTGCCATTGAGCTTTGAGGTCATTCAACTCTGTTGGAAATATTACCTGGATGGTCATTTGATTGAGCCTAATCAAGGCCATGGAAGTGTAGGGTAAAGCCCAAGGGTGGAGGCATTCCAACCCCAACACCCCATGAATTTAATTACCTACTTGAATACTGCAAAAAAACATGATATGACCAAAAGGGAAAGCCAATGTTGTTGGTTGGTTGATTGATTCATCACCTATACAGCTCTTCTTATACGTAATAAAGTGAAAATTCAACTTAATATTCCATGAAATAATGAAAACAGCCTCAAAGAAACTTAAGGAGAGAAAAAAAAGCAATTGAGCAAAAAGATTTGAACATAAATGATAAATGATAAATGGTGGTAAAGGAATGACTATAGCTAGCTATAACAAGGTCCAATTGAATTGAATCACCTTTGAGCTTTTACTGTGTAGATTTGAAACCTTGCCCAAGGTAGAACATGACATCCATTGAATGTAGTCTCTTTTTTGGGTGAAAAATCACCAGAAGGTGAAACTATTCTTTTAAATGAATATTCTATCATAAATTCCTTTTCAAAATAAAAATAGGCCAAATTTATCCCAAATTTTTTTTGGGGGAGAGTGGGGTCACAAAGAAGTTTATTGGTTATTGACTTAATGGTCCTTTACAAAAGTGATGGTGACGAAGGCAAAATCTATCTTGGGAAGCTTGTCACTATAGTTGCATCACAAAATTGAAAAAATAATACTTAAATGACATTATTTCATCCACATGTAATCAATTGCAATTCCACTCCATGAATATGGTGGTGGGTGTTAGTTTACCCATTATGGCATCATAAAATAGAGTACCATATAATTTTTAACAATGAAGTTACAGTAACCCCTTTCATAATCATGCCCTTGGAGACTACTTTTTTGTGTGACACTAACGAATTGTGATTTAAACATATATAGTCACATTCTATTACATTCTATATAAACCTTTACAAGATTGTGACTATAGGTAAAAAAAACTTAAAAAAAAAACTTTTTTCATGTTAGAATAAAGGTGCCAATTGTTTAAATTTTCTATATGGTTAATTCTAAGCTCTACTATGCATTATTAGACTTCAAGAAGGTTATGATTTTTGTATGTTTTAATGCAACAATTTATATTGAATTTGATATCCTTAATTATTAAGTTGTGTATCTTGTCAATTAGATTTTTTTGATTAATTATTTTTTGCCTTCTTGCCAAATTTGCATATTTGTTGCTTGTCTGTTTTAAAAAGTTGGTTTTTGATTCTCTTCAAATGAATTCATTGTTGTTAGTTTGCACAATTTGAACAAAAAACAAGATTAACACTACTAAAGATAATTACAATTTACAAAACTCTAATATTTTCCTTAGATTTGCAACATTATAGTCATATGTACAAAAAAAAAAGTTTTGCAAATATTTTGTGTTACTAACGAATGTGATAGTGACTTAAAAAAATTATTTTACTTATTAAAACAGATGGTTACCAAAAAATGTGTGAGACAAACAAAAATGTGATTAAAATGGCATGATTATAAAAGGGGTTTCAATGAAACATCTTCCTTAGGACTAATTTCAAAGTTTCCAATTATGTTGTCAAAATGATTACCTTAATGTAATTCCAAGAATGTTTTTGATCTTGTTATTGACATTGGAAAATATATAAGCTATTTCAATTGATGCTCATTATAATCCCTTGGTAAGCTTTGAAAAAAATTAAAATCCCAATAATGTTTTTCAATTTTGTATTGAAGTTGTTTCAATTGATGTTCATGACAATTATGTCGTAACATTTGGGAACTTTTTAAAAAGGTACTCCCATTTACATTAAGGGTGAAAGCACATTAAGGTGCCCATTTTTTCCCATCAAGCTATAATTTTCACAAGGGATATAATGAGATTTAGGTTTATATAATATTGGTACTATGATAAACTATTGGAAAGGATTTTATTTTTTATAATATGAAACAAAAGTTTAATAACATTTTATATACAAATGACATGGACTCATAAATGCATTATGACATGTAGCAATGGAGCAATGGATACAATTTTAAAAAAATGGAATGGCAAAATATATGTAAGCCAAAAGTGGATTAATTGAATGGGAAATATGTCTTCTAATTGGTTCTAGAAAAGTGTGACCTAAGTTCTTGAGAAAATCTTTGAAATTTATATATAGATGAATTTTAAATTAAGTTTTGAGAACATTGGTAGAACATGGGATTTTTTAATAATTCTTTTTTTAAAATATGAAAATTGTCAGTTTTTAAGATAATGGTTGTTTATTTTGTATTGTGAAAATGACAAAATACGGACTCCACATTCGTTCTTTTCTCTTCACCTTAGGGTGCTTTCACTCTTGATATAGATTCCAAATTGCAATGGACTCTTCAATGATGAAATTGCTTTTTATTGAGAAATGAAACTTATGCAACATGGTGTCCAATATCATGTATTGGTATGTTCTCAAAATCGTGTTGTTGTGTGTCCCAATTTCATGCACATGACCTTCAAAATGTCCCCAATGACATGCCAATTTAATATCCCAAATGAAGCCCAATTTTTGCCATGAAAGTTATCTTACCATATTTTGGCTTACAAAAGAATTTCCAAAGTCATAGTCATCTATTTTCCAAAGTTTAAGTTTGCAATGATGGATGATGAAAAAGTATAAGGAAAACTATTGATGCATGGAATTGAAGTTGGTGGATTATGATCTTTAAACATTGATACATCTTTTAAGAAAAATTATTCGCACAATATCTTCAAACTAATGATGCATTGGAACAAATGAAAAAAAAATCACATAATATCTTTTTTTGGAATGCAATCAAATTCTCACAAAATTTGATTTATTATTATGAGATATGATTTAAATTTGTTAAAATTCCCATCTTCTAACCACAAAAATTGACATGAACAAACCAAGTGGAACAAAATATGTATATGAAACAACTATAATCAGACATATCTTCACCAAAGGTAAGCATAGTTGTTAACAAAATAGGGTGTAGGGTTGAATTTGAGTGCAACAATGGTAAGGTATTGGAACATTTATTTGAACTAGACACTCCCACATGAAAATGGGTAAAGTCACCAACAATAAGATGCATTTATTATTGCAAAGATATTGCAATTACTGTATGTTTAGGGCCTCTAGGGCTACAAGGTGAAAAGGGATTAAATCATCAATAATAGTGCTTGGAATCACTACAAACAAAATGTATTTTTTAATTGCATATTTGGAGTAGTTTCTATAGGTTTAAAGTGTTTAGGGCTACCAGTTGAAATGAGCCAAACACCAACAATTATTTATTTATATTATTTATTTAATTCAATATGTGGGGTAGTTTCTAGGTGTTAAGGGTGTTAAGGCTACAACTTTGGTGAAAAGGGCTAAAATCGCCAACAATAAAATGTAATTTTTAAAAAAAATTGGGAAATTTGGGGTCTGTTAATTGGTACTTTGGGTATGGCTTCCCATTGGCCGGTTATGGGTTAGGACACGTGTCAGCACACCAAACATGCGTCCAGATCATGGAGGATTTAGTTCGTGGACGACCGACGGTCGGAGGTGTTGAAGACTTGTGAGCCACGGAAGAACTGCCGGACGGGAGATATGAAGAGTATAGATTATGAACGGAAGGACCGCCGGACGGAACGTACGAAGAGGGAACTGAACGACTGCCGGACGGGGAGGTATCAAGGGCGATGATTTTGAACGGAAGGACCACCGGACGGGGAGGTATGAAGGGTGTAGATTTGGAGCGGAAGGACCACCGGACGTGGAGATATGAAGGGTGTAGATTTGGAACGGAAGGACCGCTAGACGGGAGGTGCGAAGAGTGAAGATTTGGAACGGAAGGACCGCCGGACGGGAGTGTGTTGAAAGCTGAAAGCTTTGGAACGAGACTGTTAGATCCCTTATCTCCATAGCCGTGCTTTTGGCGATGGCGCCGCTGCTGCAATCCACGGAGGGATGGGTGGCGCCCACGAAGCGCAAGAACTCGGGTGGTGGAGGAGTGAATCTCTTGCCTCATTTTTCATTTGCGGTACAGCAGCAGCAGAAATCCTGCGAAATGTGGACGCAAAATTTGATGTCACAAGTGATGCGCGAGCTGGAAATCTTGCAAGCCAAAGTCGATGACTGGGTGAAGAAGACGGTGGATTCCAATGGTTTCTTGCAAGGGATTTCGCAGAGAGTGGCTCTCGTCCATGCGCAGCGTAGAATGGCGACGACGTCTGCTGAGAGGTTTCCGTTGAGAAGACGCAATTTTGCAGCGATAATACCCGGGGATTCTGTAGCAGAGACTGTGGTGGCCAGTTCAATCTTCAACTTCCTCAACATCTATAATACGCTGCTCATCACGCGTCTCATTCTCACGTGGTTTCCCAGCGCGCCGGAAGTCATTGCCAATCCCCTTAGCACAATCTGTGATCCTTACTTGAACGTGTTCAGAGGTATTATCCCACCGCTAGGGTCTCTGGACTTGTCGCCTATTCTTGCTTTCTTAGTCTTGAATGTGTTCACCAACACTGCCTCTGCTCTCCCGGCAGAGCTCAATGCCGGGCCATCTAGGAAACTGACCTGGAGACAACAAGTGCAGAAGAGGAAAGGTCAGACAGCTGTGAAGAAAGTCGAACCCTAAGTTCGTTGTAGTAGCAAAGTTTTGTTCTTTAAAAGACAATGACTCCCGAAGAGTTCGCTTGCTTCCTTCCTTCCATTCTGTACTCTTGAGTTGGACTTCTCCACATTTTATTATTCAGTTTCGTGACTTGTTTTGGTTGCAAAATGAGCTCAAGTTTGGCATTATTCAAGAGTCTTTTATGGGGCCATGCTCATCTCTTTGGACCTCACATCTCATTGTTGCAAAATCGAGAGTATCATGTACCATTGCACTACAAAGATTTCTTTGTGTATCTGTCAATGGTGGTACACCACCCTTGTACATGCCAGCTTGCAGCTGCTTGGAGTATCTTCAAGCAATTAGTTTGTAATAGTATTTTTCTTCTGCCATTCATAATCTTCTAGATTTTTGTTCTTGTGTAGTTGCCTAATAACAGCAGTTGCTGAATTTGATGGAGTGCTGCAGTGTTGAGCAGTTGGAAAGTTCACTAAGACAAAATATGCCACCTTGCATTGTAATGATTGTAAATCCTTAGCAGCATTTCTAAGGATGCAAACTGTGTCCAGTTACTCTTATGACATGCTTGTTAACTGGTACAAAGTGATTTAGCACACTGGTATCTTTGATTTGGTGATACTGGAACAGTACCAAGTGCAAGGATGATTGGTTGTGGAGCCTGTTTAACTCTGGGATTTTCAGACCATATCAGAATTGTGTCTGTGGTAGTTTTACAGATTGCTGCTGCAATTGGGAAGTACCCTATTTGGCCCTCTGAAATCCAGTCCCAGTGTGTTTGAATTCCAGGGTGATGATAGGGCTTTCAAGTTTTGATGGAATTCTCCAATCCAACAGTGGTGCAAATGACAAATTTTCCAAGTCAGTTTGATTGTATTTCTGAAATGTTTGAGGAAGGTGCTGTTGTAGGGTTGTATTGTTTGACACCAGAGTGACAGGAAAATTGCAACTCTGCTGAAGTCTACCTGCCAGAATTGCACTGATCATGCTTATATGGTGAGAAAGTTTCCTAGCAAGATGATATGACAGGACTTTGGACTCTGATGAGTAGTCATTCAGATGCCGACTGGTGCTGAAACATCTGAGCAGAAATCTAAGAAGTGAGTTGTCTCACTGTGCTCGGAAGACTTGTTGCAAGGTCCTTTGAATATGAAGGAGATTTTATGTGCTAGGGAGAATTGTGAACTCTGGAAATCACCCCAACATATTTTCTGTATGCTTCAGGAATTAGTGACCAATCAGTTGATGCTGAAATTTGCTCTCAATTTCCAGGGATGAGATTACAAGGCTCCAGCATCCATGTGATTGAGTTGAATTATTTCTGTGTCCACATTTATATGTCTGTCTGCTCAGAGATGCTATTTGAGATTTGCATGTATGGAGAATCAATTGCACATCAGGCCAAGTCCAGGCTGCAAATAAGTCTCAAAAATTTTGCATCATTGCTGCAGAGCGAATTATTTGAGGATTAAGGACAAGATCATGTGACTTCCAGCTGCACAGAGTCCTAGGTAGAAACTCTATTGCTTACACTTTGCCTGGAACACATTCATATATCTGTATGTGCTTGTTGCTCAGTGATCTTACAAAATTACATGTGAAATTGAAACTACTCTCAACTTAAAATATCCATATTAAGGGAAGGAGAGCACCATATTGAAAAGAGCGGACTTTAAGTATATATTTCATTCACAATTTTCAAAGAAGTTTCACATGATGGGTTAGTAGTTGTGTTCTGAAAGGTTACAACATTCTCTGTTCACCATCTATTCCTACAGAAGGAGTGGCCAGTACCTGCTTTGTTAAACATGAAGACAACCAAGGCTACAGAGACATTCGACCAAATTGGGAGAGAGTAACAACTTGGTGTGCATTTTAGCAATCAAGATGTTTTCATGAATGAAATGCTAAATGTCTAATCCACTAAATACATGGTATATCTCTGCAACATGTACTAGACAACTTGATGCCCTGGTTTTATGAAGCAGGTTGCATTTAGTGCACCTGCCAAGGTTGAGATGAGCACCACTACCTGCAAGTCTGATCCTGCCCTCATCCTTTTCTATTAATTGTGGACACTCCAACAAACTGCAAAGGAAATTGGTCACAAATAAAGACAGCTCTCTGAACAATTCCTTCAATATTGGCAGACATGGTTTCACTGATCATCAGAGACATGGACATGCGTTCTGCAATGTAAAATTCCCCATTGCCTTGAAACAACAAAAACTGGGTGATTTTGTCTATATTGTTGGACTTGGAAGTCACATTTGTACACAAGAATCTTAATTGTTTGCTGTACAAAATTATTGAGTTCTAGTTGAGTAACTGGCAGTGCAATGTGTTCAAATTTCTTTGAAGGAGAAGAAGAGGAGAAAACTACTGAAGTTGCTGATGGATGGAAACTCCGTTGCACCATAGTTAGTTCAATCAGATCACAAGTACTGACGTTGCTGTTGGATGCAAACTCTGTTGCAATGGAGTGCAAGAGCATGTACAAGAGTACAAGCAAATAAATTTTGAACAATTTCAAAAAAAACTTGTCAGACCACAAGCAACTGGAATCACACTGTGAAAAGCAATGTTTTGCATTGTCAATTGAATGTCTGATTATGTGCAAGAAGAGTAGGAGATGCTACTTTCTGTTGCAATGCAGGGAAAGCTTGACATTATTTGCAAAAAGCTTATCTGCATCATGAACCGAAGCAGCTTTCGCTTGCACTAGAACAATTCAGAATGCAATTCTGTACAATGCATGGAACAGCGTGAACTACAACACCAAAAAGATGAACTAGGGGACTGTACACTTAAATGATATGTTGACGTGAGAAAATTGGCGTACCAGCTTAGCAAAGGGAGTCATGAAATCGAGTGCGAATTGAGAACTATTGTGGCATGCCACCACTAGCTGTACCAAATTAGGGCATCTTTTTAGGGACCCATCAATCACCAGAAGAATTGCTTTCGTCGGAGACAGTGAAGCTCCAAGAATCGAAGTTTCTCGAAAATAGTAGGGCCCTGCAAGTGATTCCCAGCCGTCGTCGTCGAGATATCCAGCACTTCGTCGCTCAGATGCAACCGGTCCAAGCGCGGAAACAAACGGGCGATTGTTTCCACGTTCAGAGGTAACACAGGATAACAAACGGTCGTTGCTCGGCGGATCAACTCCAACTTCATCAATTTCGAGGATGGGTTTGAAAAGACATGGTCGATTACGTCCCAAACATTCACGCATGATCTCCTCACTTCCATTTCTTCTAAATCCAGAAAATAATTTGTGCTGTTTCCAAGGTCGAAATCATCAACGATCATGATATTGTCAATTCTCAGACTACTCAATCTGGCGCCCTTCTGAAGTTTAAAATTTGTGAACATGGAGTCACGCAGACGAAGGGCCTTTAGAAGGTTAGCCTCCAACTTCACGCTGTCAAAGTACATTCCGTCCAGGAAGAACGATTTCAAACTTGAGCTTGTGAGATTTAATGTCCACTGCGGATCCGTTGAGGTAACGACCGAGGTGGCGAGGGAGAATGATTCGAGCTTTCGACAGGTGGACACAAGCGATTGAAGTTGTAACGTTGTCACATCTATCATATTAGACAGAGTAAGAGACAACAGACACAGGAACCGTTGAGTAGTGGGATCCGCTGTAAATCTTATAGTTGCGTATCGCAAATGCAAGCTTTCGAGACATCTCATTCTCCCACATCTCTCCAGCATGTGAACATACAATGTGGACATTGGCACCTCGTAGGTCAGATGACGAAGAGAGTCGCCAGTATGCAAGAGCCAAGCAATCACCGCTGTAGCTGAAAATTTGGTCATATGAAGAATGTGAAGACTTTGGAGACGCATTGTCTGCAAGAGTGTGTCCGTTAGCAGAAACTCGAGCTGTTCTGTTCTGAATCTCTGGAAAGCAGGCAGAAACTTGGACTCGTGGTGTTGCAGAGTGTGAAGAGTGTACAGATAGTGGCGTAATGCCACTCTCCACTTTCGGCACGTCCACGAAGCCCTCACCACATCCTTCACGTTGGCAACATATGATAGGATGTTGCCTATCACTTCTACCGGAAATCCTTCAATCCCGCTCTCCTGATCTCCAACCTCTTCTGCTCCTCCTGATTCGTTTGCCGTTTGACTGCAGCTGTTCGTTATTTTCTGTCTCTTCTGCTGCTGCTGGTCTGTCATGATGAATCAATCGCTTCCAATACCCACAACAGAGTTATCTACGGGAGACACTACAATAACCTACAAGGAAAGAATCCAAAAGTTAGTGTTGGCGACGAGAATTTCAACAATGATTTCTTGTAAGTAAGACAACAAAAACCCAAGCAATTGTTGGAAAGATTATACTAGTCGTTCCTCATCAAGGCAGCAACAAGCGCGATAGTTGCCAGTTTTGGGTCCTAAGTAGTAATCCACTGTTGTACTGCCGGTGTGACATAACAGGCGGTGTGGACTTAGAGTGGCTGTTAGGGTTTTCGTTCTTGGTTGTCCTGGCTCTTCATTTCCAGAATGAACCAATTAAACATTTGCAGCTATTTGATTCTGGAATCTGGCTTAGTTTTTGCCCAAATGGCATTTATGTGTTCATACGAAAATTGACAGTAAGTCATCACACTTCTGACATGGAGATTGTTCTATAAACCCTACCAATTCCAACCTGTTGAGACTTGCTTGTAGCTTAAAATAAAAGCTGGTTTTTGTTATTGTTTGGAAAGTAAGCCATCATGTTTTGGCTGCACATTTTCAGACTCTGAAATTGCATGGTTAGTGCAAAAAATTACTGCATTTTAGTCAAGAAATAAGAGCAAAGTGTTAGAAAGAATTGAATTTACTACTAAAAAAACTGTAAATAAAGTTATCTATTACTCTTAAAGCTTTGTGGTATTTTTTCTAATGGAAATATGTGGCAAGATAAGGTCACCATTAAAGTACTTCATATTGAATATATAATACATGGTCTCCTTACAATTGTCTATATCATAATTGAACACAATACAGTACTCATGCTTCTGACAATACACAACACATTACCATGTTGTCTTCACGCAACACAGTAATGCCACTCAATTATATAGGGGCCTTTTTCTGTGTAAAAGAATGAAAGTATTTGAATGGCAAAAAGCAAATTCAATATGATTGTGTATTGGCTTTCCTTTCATTCTTGAAAAAGCATCACACATCAGACTGTTGAAAGGAAAAGATTCCAGACAATCTTGAACCTGGATGCACCTCGGATGCAGCTGTGGGTAAAACTGGTGCAGAAATCTCCAAATTTCTCAATCTTCACATTTTATGATCATGACATGATTTGAAGTTATCAGAGAAAGAGAGGGAAAGAAAGGTAGAACGCACAGATGAAATTGACACAAGCAACAGAACACAGATGAATTGATAACATTCTGCATTCTTTCACATAACAGCAGAAACTTCAGCAATTTATCGATGTCATTTGGGTAAGGTGAAATTACAAAGCTTTGAAGAGACTTAAGAGCTGGAAGTAGACACAAATTTTTGTGAAATATAAGAAGCAACAATGTGCACAATGGTGTGAGGGAGCTAGATCATAAAAGATGGGGTGTTGAGTGACATACAGTTCCATCTTCAATGATTGCCCCAACCAGTGCAGAAATTAGAAGGCGCAAATCTAGGGCCACCAGGCAAGACGGATTGAAGTAACTTTCAGGCTTCATTGCATGACATTGGAGATAGATGATTTGATAAACTCCCCTACTGTGCATGAATAATACAAAAATGGCTCAATTCTGTTTCTGAATTGGTACAAGACTGAGTAATGAAACAAAGAAATGATAGTCTGAGCATTTTCCAGAGAATCAGAAAACTTGGAAGACAAGACATTTCCAAGACCTACAAGAGATGATGAAGACAAAAACAATTACCAAAAAGGGCTTGATAGTGTAAAGAGATTGTGTTTACTCCACCACATCCCATCCAATACCAAAACTCAGAAAGGCTAAAGACGGTTTTTCAGTCCTATGCTCATGTAGGAGCCAGTTATCCATTGCATTGGAATTGTATTGTGTTTTTGGGGGGTTGATATCATAACATGTAAATATTGCAAAGCTTTTCCCGCATTTCAACAGAATTAGCACATGGACAGAGGTTGCAGCATCTTGACAAGAAGCACAAAGTATCTTTTTCTTAAAAGAAGAGTTTTGAGATATATGGGCCACTCTCTAACCACCTCCTCATGGATGATGCCCTCATGCTAAACCCCCTATAAACTCTTAAGTTCTGCATCATGCTTGTCATAATTTGTGAGCCCAAAACAATCATCAAGTTCCACTTCATAAATGTTGGCTGTGCAAAATTGAGATCCAGTTTGATTAACTAGCAACGGAGTGGTGCATTTGAAATATCTTCACTGATTGCTGAGGAGGAAATTGCAAAGTACTGAATTTGCGTTCCGGATGCAAGCTTTTAATTTTTTGCAATGTAGTGAAAGCATTGCATGGATAAGAAGTGTGACATCACGAGAGTTACAAGCAATCTATAATTTTGTTGCACTTACAGCAATCCGGCTACAAATTCTAAGACTGCAAGCTAACTGGAATCATACTGTACTGAAAAACAACATTCTGCGTTGTCAAATTCCAATGTCGATTGTGTGTAAGAAAAGTTGGGTGATGCTCTAATCTCTGTTGCAATGTAGTGATCAAAGCTTTGCATTGTTGGCAAGACCTTATCTGCATCATGGCCCACCCAAGCAGCTTTCACTTGTACTCGAGCGAGCCAGATGCAATTCCCAAAGATGCAAGGAACGACGTGAAACACACCACCGCAAGGACGAACTAGTAGAATGCTCTCGTAAACTTAATATCAACTTGCGAAAACAGGTTTACCACCTTCACAAAGGAAGTCAAGAAACCGCAGATGACTTCAGAATCTTCTTGGCTTGCCACCAGCAGCTCTATCAAATTCGGGCATTTTTTGACCCACCCGTCGATCAAGAGAAGAAATTTGTCGTCGATTTCATGACACCCGAGCTCCAAGAATCGAAGTTTCTCGAAAACAGTAGAGCCGCCCTGCAATTGATTCTCGACCGTCATCCGCGGGTGATTCGGATCCTCCACCTCTTCCTTCATCATTTTATAGGAAAGAGCCAAGTGGCTCAAACGCGGGAACAAGAAGGCGATTGTCTCTAGATTCAGATTCACGAGATCATCATCGAGCGGGATGCTCCTCAACTGTAATTTCCTTAATTTTAAGGATGCTTTTTGAAAGAACACATTCGATTGTAGCCCAAACAATATAGCATGAAGACTGCACTTCAACTTCTTGTAAGTCCAGACAATCTGTGTTGTTTCCAATGTCGAAATGACCGAGAAACTTCACAGAGGCAATTTTCAGACTGCTCAATCTGGCGCCTTTCTTCACAAGTTTAAAACTTAGTAAGTTAGACGCCGACAGACTAATGGTCTTTAGAAGGGTAGCCTCCAAGATCACGCTGTCAAGGCTCAAATCATCCAAGAGGAACGATTTCAAACTGGAGCTTCTGAGGTTTAGAATGCAATGGAGATCCGTTGGGATAACATTCGAGTTGACGAGGGAGAACGATTCAAGCTTTCGGCAGGCCGACACAAGCGATTGGAGCTGGAATGTTGTCACATCTACCAGATTATACAGAGTAAGAGACGACAGACACATGAACCGTTGAGCAGTGGGATCTGTCGTAAGTCTGATGTCTGTGTGTCGCAAACGCAAGCTTTCGAGATACCTCATCTTCCCACATCTCTCTAGCATGTTGACATTGAGTGTGGCCATTGGCACCTCGTAGGTCAGATGACGAAGAGATCCACCAGTATGCGAGAGCCAAGCAATCACCGCTGTCCCTGAAAATTTGGTCCCATGAAGAATGCGCAAAGTTTGCAGACCCATGGTCTGCAGCACTATGTCAGTCAGCAGAAATTCGAGTTGTAGTGTTTTGGATTTTCGGTTATAAAAGGAACGATCCGAGTATTGGTCCTGTTGCAAAGTGTGGAGATGGCGTAATGTCTCTCTCCACTTTCGGCACGTCATTGAAGCCTTTACCACATCCTTCACGTTGGCGACGTGTGATAGTATGTTGCCTATCACTTCCACTGGAAATCCCTCCATCCCTCTCTTCTGATCTCCAACTTCATCTGCTCCTCTCGACTCATTTACCGTTTGGCTGCCGATCTTGGTTCCTTTCTGTCTCTTCCACCTCTGGTCGGTCATGATGAATCAATTGCTTCCAATATCCACAACAAATTGTAGACAAGAAAGAATCCAAATGCTGGTGGTGGCGACGAGGATTTGAACAAAGATTTCTTAGGTAGTTATGCCTTCACAGAAATCAATGCGATCCGTAAGGATGAAAGCGGAATTTCTTTCTTTGTTTGAATATGTGTCGGTTTAGGGTTGTTTTTCTTTTCTGCAAATAGACGGAAGGCGAAGTTGCAGAGACGGAAGACGAAAAGTAGTCTACTTCACTGTACCGGCTGTCTTTCTGCTAAGTCTTGATGGAGGTTTGTTGGTTGTCATCGAAGAATGTGTGCGGCAGCCGGCTGGCTGCAAAAGGTGTTTCGGAATTGAGATGTGAACAGAGCCATGATCGCTTTGGGGGGCTGTGTTGATGATGTCTCGGAGTGGGAAGTAGCATGTGACCAATGGAGCTGCTCGCTGTTGCGATGGGCACTCATTGTGTGCAAGGTGAAAGTAGGCAACGATTTGCAGGAGAAGGCAGTTCTGGTGTGGGATTGAAGCTGATTGCAAGAAAAGGAGGAAACCAAAAGAAAAGGGGCTGAAGGTGAGGAGTTCTTGTTTCTCAGGTTGTGTTCTGAATTTTGTTAGTTTTGCTTCAGCTTGCTAAACGGAACTGTGTGGAGTTGATTTGGTATGAAATGTGCCAAAACTTTGTGCACATTGTCTCTGTCTCATGAGTTCCTCACACATCGTCTGATCTCGCCAGTGCATTCAGTATTTGTGTATGATATCAACTGTCAGATTATATTAGCTATGCAGTGTACATTGTCCAAATGTGAGGAATCAGAATATGGTCTTCAGCAAACTCTGAGGATGTAAGATTGGAGGTTGAGATTCTCTGAATGCTGAGTTTTGTTGTGGCTTTTTCAATAGAGTGTAATCTGAAGATTGTAGAAATTGCAGATGTTGTACTAGTCTGCAACTTAGATCTGAATACTGCAAATTGCTTTTATGTTATGTTCAAGTTAATGAATCATGTTGGCATGAGTATAATCACAGGAATGATGGGTCTGAATTAACCTGCAAGCTGAATTTACATCTAGAATCTGTGATGGAACTTTTGTTCTGTTGTGCAGCAAACTAATTCATGTTATGTTCTATGCACTTGATGAGAAGGAGAAGAATGGAAGCTGCTTTCTGAACCTGGATTATGATCTGGAAGTGATAATGGAAGATTATGAGTGAAAAATAACTTGCTTCCTGATGTGTTGAGTAGTGTTTATCAATATATTATGTCATACATCAAATGTTGATCTGAGAGTGTGTGATGGAGTTGAAGATATCATTTTCTGTTACTGTCATTTTGTAGCTATATCAAATCCTTTGAATTTACTTTGAAAATAGAATTTTGCAAAGCAAAAGTTTTTATTAGTTTATCCACATCAAATTGGCAAGAACAATTAGTGCCATAGTTGCCAGTTATTTGTTGAACTATAATTGTTTTTTTGTTAGACTTTTTTTATTATTTGTTGGGCCAGTTGAAAAAGTATACAATGGTTTCTGTGTGGATCTCCAGGTCACAAGTTATGTTTGGAACTTGCAACAAACATTTACCTGCCTTTGCTCATGTTTGACAAACATTTGCACAAGTCAAACAAGAAATTTCTAAGCATCTTTTTGCCTCTTTAGTAGGGTTGATGGTTGATTTGTCAGCTGTCTTATATGATGGGTTCTACTAAGATGGTCTTTATTTTTGTTTCAATAATCCCAACATGTTGGAGATGTATGTGCAGCAGCCAAAGTTGTAGTATTATTCTTATTCAAAGAAGCCCAATTCGTAGTTGAAGTATGAGCCAAAGCCATAGTCAGAGTCCAAGACTAAGCCCCAGAATTAGTCCAGTGGTGAAAGTCAAAAACAGATACCAAGCAAAAACCCAAGACTTACCTCTTGAAAGAGCCAAGCATCAGGTACTACAGCTAAGTTCCTATGGGGTTACACTATGGTCAGGGCAATGTAAATATTAGCTTTGTTTGTTAGGACTCCTGCTTAGGGGTATACACTACATTGTCTTTATGTCACAATTGGGTCTCAAATGTATATTTTAGACATTTGCCATCAGGTCTTAGGATTTCATTTACCTTGAATGTCACAGAAGTAAATGCGATTAGTGCCAATAAATGAGTGAGATGTGGAAATGAGACATGAGGAAAGGGGTCCTTTCCAACACTGTGAAGTAGGCTTCATGTACTGCCACGTGCTTGAAAGGCAATTGAAATCCAAAGCTTTGGGGAAATATCTAAAGTGACAAAGGTGAAAATTTTACAACCATCGTTCACAATATTATGGCTGGATATAACATATAACATATAACCTCCAGAAACTGAACTTTCTTTGATATGTATCAACTGCCCTTTTAAAGTTAGGGGAGATGTTATAGATTGTGGGGTAAAATGTATTGATGCCTATTGTGCACAAAGATAGAGGGGTGCAATAGTCAGTTGTGTACTTCATTTCAAGTCTTCTTCCATTTGGTTTGTTTATAGTTGTTGCAAATTTCTTTCAGAGGGATGTTGGTTCTAACAGTTAGTCAATGTGGTATATTTTGTGAAAGGTAAATAGATTTTAATTACAACTGTGGAAAGGACATAGGAGGATAATCCTGGTAATGTTCTGATTCTCGAAAATGTAGTCGCAGAATCTACATTGGGTTTTAGTCCTATCGTCCATGACAATTGTGACTTGTTAGCCACTAGATGAAACACCTTGACAGACTACAAGACAAGAGTGAGATGACAAGAGTGAGATGAACGTTACTATGGAAGACACATGTTCGAAGATGTTAGCCTTTTATGTTGGACCATCTAGGGGAACTCTCAAATGCTGATGTGAAGAAACAGTGATCGTAATGAAGTTTCACTGTACTTAAATTCAAGAATGTTCATAGTTCATACCAAAGTTGGAGTGGGTATAATTGATCTGTGATGGTGTATATATATATATATATGTAATATGAATTGTATTAATATGAATTGTAAGTAGGTGTATGTAAATGTTACAATTCATATTAATTAGTTGTGGGTGCATACCACATTGGTATGCACCCACAACTACCAATTAGTTGTGGTATGCATACCAATCTCAGAATTCAATGTTCTCTTTTCTTTCTTTTTTTTTGGGTTGTAATGGGCCACTTTGGTTAGCCCTTCACAAAACAATTCAAATACTTCTAATGCTCCCCGATTAGAAGGTTTGACTTCCAATAAAGTAGGGCACATGTGCTTCCCTTTAGCCCACATATATACAATGCAAGCCCACACCTTTGGTCAAAGGATACCAGACAAACTATCATGCTATTGGGGGAATATCTTGGGTGCACATTCATGCATGCATCTTGACCCATCTTATTGCTTGAGTTGAATTTTTATTTTTATTTTTATGTTTCAATATTTTTGGCCTAGGCCTTTTTAAGAGCTCAGGTACCTATTGTGATTCATATTAGTTAATTGTGGTGCATCCCAAAGATTTAATATATACATATATAGGTCACTTTGATTGGCCCATCAGTAAAAAAAAATTCTTTTGGAATGCTTTGTTTATTAGCACTCATGCTGACATTTTTTCCACAATTGTTTTTTTAGAATTAGTGCCCACCTCATATTGGGCACCTAAATTATTAAAGGTGCCAGCCACTGACTCACACCCAGGGGTTCAAGGTTCAAAACTCATCACATGTTACTTAAGTGGCTTTTAAGCTAACAAACATTTGTGTGGCCTATTACTAGAATTGGTGGTTTTTTTTTTAAGACCAAGAAATTGGACATGTTTTCAAAAGTGACGAGACTCCTTGTCCTTTCCCCTTACATTTCAAAATCTCAAACACCTGAAAATTTTATGTTCTTCAAAGGTCACACAAAAAGGGCAAAACCAATTAACTGAGGCCCCAGGGTGATACTAATAATGCACTAGTCTCCTAACAAAACTGGCTGCTATTTGTATAATCATAAAGCAGTTGGAGAAATTTTCAAATGTATTTGAAGGGTAACTTATATGGGTGAATAAGTACTCCATTTAGAATTGGATTATTACATAGTGCAATTTGAAAATGACTACAAACCGTTTTGGAAATAGCAATGTCAAGTTTTGGGGGGGGGGGGGGGGGGGAGATTTGTGGTTTTGGGGTGTTTGGCGAGTAAGGGGGATTTTTTTAATAATTATTTTCTGTTTACAATGTGTTCATTAAGATATTCCCAATAACACCTCCTTTTTTATCCCATATTGTTTGGCTATGGTTCAACTTCCATCTATATAAATTATAAAGAGGAGGATGATGAGAAGTATGACAATGCATGCTTTTTTTACAGGGAGGTAAGCATGTACAGGCTTCCAAGTTGGGGGAGTGTCCCCATGTTCTAAATATATTATTGGTGATAGGTCAATCAAATGGCCTACTTTTGAAAAAACAAAATGAAAAATATCAACATCCCCTCACTAATTAATAGGAGTAAAAAAGGAGGAATCTTATGCCTATTTATTAGCGTAAGCTCACTCTCACTCTTCTTAAGGAGGTGTAAGAACCGCCGCCCTCCACCTAAGCCTCATGATCTAGGACAGGCAGGCTGGGTCCGAACATTCTAAAGGTAAAGTTTGATTGCCATTTTTGGAGGAGCCCATTGTTTATGGTGTCCAAATAGTAGATGGAGCCCTCCTCTTGGTGCATCTATTACACTAAAAATCCACAATAATGGATTAAAAGCTAGAAAGTTACAACACCCAAAGTAGGGGGTGTCATTTTTACAGAAAATTCTCGATTGAATAGTTCCTGGCCTATTTTTGAACCTCTCAAAAAAAATCCTTAAATATTACTCTGTTGCCTTTAGAGTTATAAAATAATTTGTAGAGCTTATGATGCTGATTTCAGAGCAGTTTAAATTGCTAAATTTGAAAAAATAAATTGAGAAAATTATGCACTGATGAAGTAGGAGGGGTCAAAATGAAGAAAAATGAAAAAAAAAGTAGCTTTTTGCAATTTTCTTTGCTGCTCTTCTTTGGATGCTCCTTGGGCTTTGCATTTCAAAGATGATTTGTAGAGATTGAGAAGGTGCTTCTATAACATTTTAAATCACTTTTGAAGAAGAATTGAGAAAGATCTGCCAAAGTGTAAAGTGTTAGACTCAATAGGCCTATCTACTGTACCTATTTTTAGATTTGGAAGGAAAAGGAATAATGTTCCCCTTGTGCTTACAATGGGCAAAGCCTATTTGGGGTGGGGACATTCCCCAACATAAGGGCCAGGACTCCTCCGCTACCTCCGTGTCCGTATCCTGGGAATTCCCGCGAACCCCACCTCGGGGGTTTACCCTACACAAGGATTCAGGAATCTGAAAGGACTAGCCTAACAAATTTATCCAAACCCTTGATTGCAGTAGTTCCAGATTTCGCCTCTTATTTAGTTTGTATTAAGATGATGATGCAGATTGCAAACGGGCATTTTGGCTGCAGTACGTGACAAAGAGAGTGGCAAATCATATGCGAATGCAAACGTCTGACTTTGACTCCATTGACAAACAAAGTGGGAATTACTCATCTACGCAATCATTGGGTCCCTACATTTGTCACTACGAAGCATGCCTTTTATAAAAACGTTGTGCACCCTGAAACCAGGTGGAAAACAGGGTGCAAAATTATACAGCTTTATATATGATCGATCCCTCACATAGTGGGAATTATTCAGGAATTCACATGACTATGAACGTCAAAAGTCAAGTAGTTGCTAATGCTTGGGCTATCATGAGCTCCTCTGATCTCATTGAGCCGGGTCCCATTGATGATCAATAGTAGCGCCGGCACCCGGGAGTGTATTGAATTTTAACGTGTTCATTTCTTTTGGGTTTGACTGTCTCCTGAAAATGAGCTCAAAAGCGGACTATCGAGTTCCTCTTGAATGGCAGAGAGGAGATCGCGGACATTCACGAATTCAGGTAGTTGACGCCCTTCTAGCATATTCTCGATGTGCTGCCGACCTGCACTGCCTATCTCCTCTTCGATGGCGGTCAGCAACTCCGGTATGCTGGCCCATTCTGGTAAGTTATCTAAGATATCATCATTAGCTGTACGCTCGCCCATGATCACGTCGACCTCCAAAATGTGGAGACTGAGCTCTCAATTTTCAAAAAATGGCCTTCTCTTCAGAAATTTCCTCGGGAAATACAAATCTCTTCACACGCTTTAAACCCCTACCGTTGACACTCCTCCCCACAGTCTCCTGATAGTAAAGTTCTACACTAGCTACAACTTAAATGTATTTGGGATGGGTCTTCGACCGTCAACTTGCGACTCGATTGTCGCTAATATTGGTACAGTTTTCTAACGCTCATGATCTTCAGGCAATTATATTCATAAAACTGGTTGTCACCATAGGCCAGATGCTGAGTTGAACTACCAACATCGATCTGGACCGTCTTATATACAATCTGATTGTAGTATCAAACGCTTTCAGAAGCTTTCTATCATGCGAGTGGGAGTCAACCTATTTAGTAAACAAAGGAGGCAGCGTGCAGTCATTCAAGAGCCAGCACGTCAACGGGAGTTAGCACGTCCCCCTCTGCCTAGACAACCAAAAAGCTCAGAATATTCCTTGGAACCAAAGACCCAACAGAGAGACACAGTAGCTGTGCAGTAGCAGCAGCTCCCAATCAGCGTTCCTCTATCTTGGCGAATGTCCGCCACTTGGAGACCCAAAAAAGGACCCCAAAACACCATATTCTCGAAGAAACAAGAAACTGAAATCACCATATTTAGACACTATTTTTGTCCAACCTCTGGCCAAAACATATTAGCATGAATGATCGTACATTTTTGTAATGGTGTGTCTACGTTCCAGCATGTCACCAAAACATAGCACATGAATCCTAATTTATTTTTTTAATGTCCTCTGATCTTACCTTGTAGTCAAATTTGGCTAAGTCCCCTTGTGGATGACCGCCAAGCCCACCTACCTCACAAAATTGCCAAAAAAGCAAGTTACTCTACTAGACTTGCTCCGAATTATGAATGAAATGACTCCAGTCCCCGACATCATGCCGTCTGATTCATTACCACCGGCTGATGAGTCGCTCGCTCCCTACAGCCTTGCTCTGATGCTGATGATGATGCTTCTTCCATCGTCACGCCACCAGCTTCGATCTGATCCTCAAAGATTCAGCAACAGTTGCCACAACAGACCAGAGCTGCTGCAGCGTGGAGGTTTACTGCAGTACGTGGAGCAGACCACGCCGGATTGACTACGCACACCACGGACTGTGCTCAACGGTCAGTTCCGTTTTCAGGGTTTAGGGTTTAGAGCTTGGGGGGGGGGGGAAAAAACACCGTACGTGGCACGAGGACATTGGCCACTTTGAAACACCCGAAAATTTGGATATAATACTTGTAACTGATTCCTGAACAATTAATACTAGTAAATATAATAATGTAATAATATAAATTTCAAATAATAATAGATTTTCAATAATATAGTTATATTTCCAACAATATAAACGTGTGCAATAGTTAAACAAGACAGGGGGAAAAAAAAGAAAAAAAAGGTACGTACTATGGAGATAAAGTGATTTTCTGAAGTCACAATTGGAGGTGAATGAAGTCACATTTTAGGCTAGTGGTGCACTAAAAAGGCACCACTAGACTAAAGCAATAGATTAGTGGTGGTGATGTTGTACAAGCATTTTTTTTCATAGATGGGCACTTTAGACATGTGAGCACATTTTGGGACATCTTGGACCAAGACCAATTCTACTATATGTAGTATGTAACATTTTTTTTACCTCTCGTTTGGAACAAAATTTTGTTTAATAAACAAAGGCTGCATTGAGTTGTGTGCTCCAATCTTGTTTGAGGATGAGGAGGAAGAGGAGTGTTTTATTTTAAGAAAGATCATGTCATTTTTTCATCTCTTCCATGTCATAGAGTCATACAATTAGTCATTTGTCAACACGACAAGATATGCATCACATATAAGTCAACTCCCTAGACAATTGTACATCCAAAAAAAATTACCATAGCCTAGGACCAATTCCCACATAGACAAAATGATTAAATTTCTTTTTCAAAAACTAATTTCCTTTTATGAATTGGAATTTTTTTCATGATCTACTATGACATTGTGATATGAGGGGTGAAATTATTTAGATTGCAGCTTGCAATAATTATGATGGTTTTCAACACATTGGCTTCTTGTTTTCATGAAAATTTGTTTTATAATTTTATGATTATATAACAATGAAATTGACCCTAAGGTAAAATGTCCATGAAATTGGAGAGAATACTCCACAAGAAGACTTTGAACATAACACAATGTCAATGAGTGTGTCATAACTCATAACCTTATGAAGGTCACTTGGGTGCAAACATGATTAAAGGAACCATAGCAATTGTATTTTATTTTTCATTTTTTTAAATGATAATTTAATTTTATGTTAAAATTGTTGGACTTATTTATATAACAACATTCAAAATATATTATGAAAACATGTGAATGTTTTTAAAATTAATTATATGAAAAAATAGTTTCAAAGCAATGTAACTAGTTTTTAAAAGAGATAAAAATGTTTATAAAATGATTTGAAAAACTTTGAAAATGACATATGTTTGGCAAATTTTTAATACAAATAGTAACATAATAATATAATCGTATAATTTTTTTTAAATATTCAAAAATAAACAATCACAAAGGTGATGACTGTGGCTCCTATAATCATGTTTGCACCAAATCACAAAATGTTTGGCCATCACTTTCATCATTAGTTGCAATAACAAAGCTACCATACATATAGCAAGAAGTTCATTCAATTGTGAATGTCTTGAATTCCCAAAACAAAATTGCAACAAAAGAACCATCTTTTCTTTCTAAGACTAGATGATCATGCTTAATTAGACCCATGTTTTCTACGTGTGAAAAATGGCCTAACCATGTTTGGAAAGAAGGTTAGAACATGGAGTTACATGAAAGATACAAAGCTTACAAAGGGAGGGGTAAAAATTGTCATTGTGGAGGAAAACACATAGATAATTTGCAACATTATAATCATGTTCCTATGACTTTGTGTTTAACATTACTTAGGGAATTGGAATGGGGTGGTCCAATGACCCCATTTTGCTAAAGAGAATATCATTGATTTCAAAACATTATAATTTCGATGCACACTTCAAGTGAGCACCTCCAATAAGATTGCACCTTGGTACACATTCCCTTTATGTCAACAAACTTGCATGCTTTTGCATGTCTTTTGACATGCAATATATGGGGTTCCGTGAACAAAAACCAGACCACCTTCAAACAAAAATATACTATATATTTTCGTCAATCAATTTTCATTAGTATTCAATTAGTCTCAACAAACCTAGTGTCACAAAAAAAGAGGGTAGCATACAAATATGTATGTTAATTTGTCACAATAAAATAATGAGTGTATATGTCAATACAAAAAGCCTTGTAAACACACAACCAATGTGTGAAGGAAATACAATTTTTAATAACTTAATAACACAAGGACTTTAGGACTTTGATGGATTAGCATGCTCTAGATTTCTCTCTTTAAGGACTATCATGGCCTTCCACTAAATATCCTAACAGAAATTTGAATTTACACACAACATTCCAAAATCCACCAAAAATGTAGGTATGGAAATGGCAAATAAATGGACAAACAATGTCTACAACGTGTTCTTCAAATCTTCCCTAAAATCTCCCACTACAAAGAACCTACTCAAAATTCCCAAGCATTCAAGTATTCTATCTTTACCATGCACCCATCCCAATTATCTCAAGCACGTTCAACTTGAGTAGGAATCCCATTAAAGCTAGTTCAAACAACCCCCTTGAACCTTTCATCACTTCTGTCCTAGAGCCCTACTAACACATTGATTCCTTATGATCTCCTCATTAGCTTCAAAGGAGTGGAAAATAATGAAACAAAAGTGAGCAACCTATTCAAAGTCTAAGCTTCAGGCATTCTTCCTAAAAAACTTCTAACACAAACAATCATAATTGAAAAATTGAAATTGAGTGAGAAAACCAAGGTATTTAGCTTTCCTCCTCATCATGTATTTATTTCCTCTACTCACCAAGCACCTTCCTTTCTCCCATTAGCAAATCATGCATCACCAAACAAAAGAAATCTTGGAAGCAATGTGCCACCACCAACATCTAATTTGGGCATCGACATTCCATAAAGAACAACACCCCAAATTCCATAACCTACATAACAATGAAAACACAGAAAATAACAAAGACATCAACAAACAATATGTGACTCCTCTAAAATGAATGATAGCCAACTGTCCTCTCTCTTGGTGTTTTCTACCAGTACATCCATCAACCTAGTGCTTCATTTGTTAAGGCTATCTCATCACTTCCTCTGGTTAAGGTTTAGTCATCAAAAATTTCTGCTAACACAAATTCAAGTCACATATGTCACCTCTCTTTTCTTAAAAAAATTTATATCCTCATAGATTTTGACTTCCAGGAACATGATGGTAGATCTGCAAATCCCTCCTTGCCGTTTCACAATGTTTGTCATCAAAGTCCTTTATTATGCAAGGCCAACTTCCTTCATCTTGTTCTTGTGCACCCTTGCCATCTTTTTAACCAACAAAAATATATGGACCTTCCCCAACTACCAAAAGGGTTTTTCTTCTTGCTAGGCTTTCGCATTTTGATCTGTACACCTTCTTCCTCAAAACCAATAAATAGTTGTAGGCCCTTTTGTGAAGCGTAAACCTTGCATTATTTCTTCTAAACTTGTTTAACATTCTTAAGCAGGGTTTTGTGAATTTTAAAAACCAATTGCATTTTTTGAGTCATTTGCTAAACCATGGCTTCATGTCCCATCTGTTCATTTACAATTTCACACAACCCATTCAAATTGTTGTTAGCAGCAAGTCTAGGAATATGTCTTGTCATCCGGAGCGTGCTAATCCATCAAAGTTATGTAAGGTGAATACTTCATGTTGGCTTGAACCCCACAATGGTATCCAAACAATATTTTGGGCAATTGAATGTCCCATCCTTGTATATTTGCAGAGGATAAGATAGTTAGGCCATGTTCGATAATTTGTATTAGATGTTCCACCATGCCATTGCATTGTGGCCATGCTGGTGCGATAAAGCAGTGTATGGTACCATAATCTTGACACAAAGCATCAAACTCTTTCATCCATTCAATATCATTATCTGTGAGAATGTGTTTGGGCACTCCAAATCAACATATAATTTCTTCTTCAAGGAATATGGCTATAGTGATTACGTCATGTTCTTTCATAAGACGTGTTTCACACCACTTGGAATAGTGGTCTATGGCAACAAGCACATATTTGTTGCCACTAGATGTCTCGAGTAAAATTCCTGCAGTATCCAAAGTCACTCAATAAAAAAGATCACACACAAGTATGATTTTCATACCTTCCACTCCAGATTTCATATTGCTAGTTTGTTTGGCCAATTGGCATCTATCACAAACCTTGACAAACTTTTTGACAAAGTTTGTCCTATCATGCCAAAAAAACCCTTTTTGATTTCAACAAGCATTCTTGCCCCACCAAAATGCCCAATCTCATTGTGCATCTTTTTCATGATCATAAATTTGTCCTTCGGTTTGGGAACCATTCAGTTTTGAAACTAGAATGTATCTTCATGCCAATGATATCTCATCACTTTCTTTTTTCCTTTTCGATGTTAGTAGGAGTGCCAACATTTCCATATGATGAGCCACCAGTAAGTAATTTCATACTCAAAGGATCTTCCCAAATGTTTGAATAGTGGTTTTGTTCATCCTCATCCATCTCTAATTTAACAACAAGCTTGGTTTTGGCCTTATCAACCAAGGTCTAAGCTTCATGGGCTAAATTCCAGTAACCTTGTGGAATGTATTTTGGTCCCTATTGTTCAAAATTCTTCCTTTGATCTTGTTCCTCATCTTGGTACAAAGTTATTTCGTTTCCTTTTTGAGTTTGGTCCTCAATATGGTCTAGTGTCGCATCCACCTCCATTACAATGAAAAGATTGTTGATAGCTTCACCTCCCTAAGCAATAGAAGACATGGAAATTTCTAATGTCAACCTATCCAAATCCTAAATCTCATTTCCAAAGACTTCATCAACTTCGTAATTGCCAACGAGGTTTCTACTCAATGCATCTATATTGGCATGTTTAGCTCCTACCCTGTGAAATATTTTGAAGTGGAAGTCCTGAAGCATGGAAATCCATCTCCCCCACCATCTGTATGCATAAAAAACAATTGCAAGCCACTCCAAAGGCTTATGGTCTATCCTCAAGAGAAAAAAGGTTTGGTGTAAGTATTGTTGGAAATGATTATGGCCCACACAAGGGCATAACACTCCCCTTCCATCGGATGGAAGCAATTTTGTACTAAAAATAATCCCTTGCTAGCATAAGCTATGACTTGCTTTTGCCTCTCAATCTTTTGTGATAAAATAGCCCCTATTCCCCTTATAGACCAATCTACATCCAAGATGAATGGTTGTGAAAAATCTACCCTTGTCAATATTGGGGATACCACAAGTCGTTTTGTCAAAGTCACAAAAGCTCCTTAGCAGATGGGTGTCCACATGAATTTACTGTCCTTCTTAGTAAAACTAAACAATGGTTCTACAATCTTGGCATACCTAGGTATGAATTTTTTATAATAACTAGTGAGTCTTAGAAAAGCTTTCACATTGGTTATTGACTATGGAATTGGAAAATTCTCCATGGCAACAATCTTTTAGGATCAAGATGAGATCCTTTGGCACTTACCACATGACCCAGAAAAGTGATACTTTGAACTCCAAAGCAACATTTGTTTGACTTTAGCTTCAAATGAACTTCTCTCAATCTTTGGAGCACTATCTGCACATGTTGCAAATGATCAATCTAGTTCATGTTATGCATGTTGGCATCATCTACAAAGACCTTCAAGAATTGCTCTAATCTTTAAAAACCTTTGTCATAGTCCAAAAGAAAGTGCTAGTAACATTCTTCAGCTCAAATGGCATGGCATTCCATTCCTATAATCTTGACTTGGTAACAATGGTGATCTTCTTAATGTCATTTGGAGCCATTGGGATTTGCCAAAATCCTAACTCAAGATCTAGTGTAGAAAACCAAGAGAACTCATTTAGCTAATCCAACACATAATCTATTAAAGGCACAGGAAATGAATCACGTCAAATTTGGGCATTCAAGGGGCGATAATCTCCACAAAACCTCTTACTATCATCCTTTTTAACCAGGAGAATGACTTTACATGTGTATTTTGAAACATTTTTGCACATCTTACCCAAATCCATAAGTGTTTGGATTTGTCTATTAACCTCTGTTTCTTCCTAATAAGATGGCCTCCCAAGTATCATTTGACATGGCGATAGTCCATGGGTGTCAATTGTATGCTCTCCAATAGTGCAACGACCTAGTTCTCCCTTGTGCCATGCAAGTATATCTTGAAATTATTCCAACAAGGACCACAACTCATTTGTTTGTTTCTCATCAAGATGTATTCAAGTGGATCTTTGCTTTGATTTAAGTCCATCTGTCCTCCTCATTCCTAAATTATTTTCCTCCTGACGGCAATACTAAAAAGAGTTGTGACGAAAATTCAAAGCACTTGTTTGTAGGATCTTAAATTCTCTATGTTTCCTCTGCTTGAACAAATTGAATCCAATCCACATAATCATCATCTTTTGTGTACAATCCTTTTAACAACTTTTGTTGTTGTTGTTCTTATAATACCAAATTTAGCATTTGCATTGGGGCTTCATTTTCCATTACCTAATTCATACCATGATCATTTAATTCATGAATCATAAATTCTTTTGTTGGCAAAATCTTACAAAGATTATCATTTGTAATTTCTTCTTATTCTCTCAAGTTTCCTTCAAAAAAGGAATCATCAATATAATTGGTAGAATCAAGAAAGGTTGATGTGGAATCGCATGAAGGTACTTCATTTGTATGCCATTGTTCCAAACTCATTTTGCTAAAACCTTCTCTCATTTGGTCATGTTTTGAAGTTTTTGGTCTTGATGTCTTATGCAACATATTGACCACATTGAGAGGTAAAACTTCCATTGCCATACTGGGTCCATTGCAAACATGTATAACTCCAATTTTCAACATCTACAACTACTCCAATTTTCATAAGGAAGTCCAATCCTAATAGTAAGTCATAATTGTTAATGTTTATTACTAGGAAAATCATTTGGCAAACAACTTGCCAATGATGACAAAAGTATTAGTGATCCTTCCCAAGGTTTAAATGATTGTTCCTAACACAATTTTGTACGTCTCATGACCTGAAACCAAATGCATTATGTTGAGCTTTCTTACCACATTGGTTGCCATGACTAACATTGAAACACTAATATCAACCAAGCCTTCAATCAATGTTCGATTAATTTCAACCACCAGATGGAAAGTTTTGCTGTAGTTGGTTTTGTTGATGCAAATCCATCTAGTTGTGGGGCTGTCCATAATAGCAACCACCTGTGTTTGAGTTGCTTCAACATCTTTTTTTTTTCTACCTAGTTTCACCAAACCCTCAAGGTATTCCAACTCCCCAAGAATATTAAGATGGTCTCCATGGGTGTTAAAGAGATCTTCCCTTTAACAAAATGTGATAAATATGATGTTTCTATCAGTCCCAAGGTGTCTAGATTCTCTATTTCTTCCTCAAGTACTTTTGCTTTTACTTTGGATGTGAATGCTTGTATAGCATCCTATGTTTTGGCATTCTAACTCTAACATTATGCTTTATTCCACATAGTCGGTTCAATTCAATTAAAGTAGCTTCCTCATCTTTGACTAGCACTTCTAGGAAATTTGCAGATGCAGATGGGCCCTTGCCATTCTTTTTCCAACATCTATATTTTGTGTGTCCCATGCTTGAACAAAAAGAACACTTAAGACCATAATTATCTGTCTTATGCTCACCACCACATTTGGCACACCTTGGCCTTAAATCAATGAGTCTAGGGCATGCAAATGCGATATGTTTTTATGATTTGCAAAGTTGGCATTAGATGATGTTAGTCATTCCTAAACTAAGTTTTTTATTGCCATCTGTTCCTCACCCAAAATAGTTAATCAAAGTTTCATTGATGTGTAACTTGATAACTTGATTACACAATTACTTAGGTAATTGTTTAATGGGGTGTAGGATTCCATAATTATGTCATGTGCACCATGTGATGTTGTTTCCTTGTGATTAATTGGGGAATCACATGGGGAACCATGTGATTTTGTTCCTTTTGATTATTTGGGGAACCATGTGGTGGATAAGTTTTAGGAAGTTTCTTGATTAGTTTCCTTTTGGTTAGTATTTAAAGAGGTGTTTGTGACCTCGAGAAACACTTTCATTTGTACAAAATTATGGTATGAATACAAAGTTTGTGAGAATTGAAATTTTGATTTTTTGAAAGGCTTTTGGTTTGAATAGTTTTGGTGTTGTTTGTGTGTAGTTCATGGTAGGAGAATGGTGAGGCTTGCATAGCCAGTAGAAGAGTGGGAGGATAATTTTACAACCAAGAACATAGATTTTATAGCTATGTAATAATCATACATAGTTTCGTTCTTAAACCCGTTCGTGTTGTACAAAA
>Ga0209208_10000805_pt1 | contig 42422 bp, 20 predicted proteins | sample S1TSphfallax_3_FD_187694 | JGI IMG/M metagenome (GOLD analysis project Ga0209208, IMG submission 187694) | Host-associated microbial communities from peat moss isolated from Minnesota, USA - S1T2_Fd - Sphagnum fallax MG (SPAdes) (version 2) | ecosystem: Host-associated > Plants > Peat moss >... | reverse complement strand
AAGCATGCAAAAAAAAAAAAAAGGTTTTCCCTGAATTTTCTTTATTGCATACCAAATTGCCATTGACCAATGTGAATAGTAAAATTTTATTCCTCCATTGAAAACCATAACTAAAATCTATATTCGGTTGGAAAAAGAGATTGAAACACTTGAGTAGGTAATGGTTTAGTGGTATGAACCTTGCTTAGTGGATATTAAGGTCCTGGGCTTCAAATCTGCTGGTGAGCAAGTGAGAATTCTTCCAACTGTTTTACTTGGGGGAAAACTTTGAAGCCATGGTGGAAATTGGGAAATGAAGAGAAAAAATAAAAATCAATGGCCCTTGTGTTATTTTATGGGACATTTTTAACCATTTAATATAATTACATTCAAAGCTAAGAAATTACACAATTGGTTTAGCCACAACCAAATGAACAACACCAAAGGTAGCTACTAAGGTTAAAGAGAAAAATTGAAACATTGGTGGGTATTGGAAAAGGAAAGGGGAGAAGAATTTTTAAATTAGTAACTTGTATCAAGTTTTGGGTTGAAAATTTTCAATTTTAAATCAACTTGAGTTTTCTTTTTTCCAAATTTCAGTTTTTATTACCACAGTACCTGGGCCAGTTTAAAACAAATTTTCTTAGTTTCACAAATGTTGAAATTCCCAGAATTTTTTTTTAAAAATCTGATGAAATATTTGAGAACATATAATTTGTGGAAATGGAATCCTCAAAATTAATTAATTATTTGACAAACATGTGTCGAAGTGGCCAAGGTACATTTCTGAACATCTTTGTCTTTTGATCGGGTTGAGCTGGCTGAAAGACATGGGTTGGTTGTTGTTGGTGTACGAAACACACAAAATAGAAACGTGACTTGTTGCGGAAGGGAAGGGCTAAATGACCCCACCACAACCAATGGTTGCCAAAAGCCATCCACAGTCACGCTACTGAATCTTTTTTAATTCACCTTCTATTTTTGCACCAAGTGGGTGCAGCAAGTGGGGTTCGATATACACATGAAACATGCAAATTTCATGAGCAAATTAAGCTTTCATTCCAACTTTAGAAATTATTTTCTTTTTTTGTTGTGTATAAAATGTGCAAATTTTATGAGCAAATTATGCTTTCATTCTGAGTTTAGAAATTATTTTCTTGTTTTCTATTCCCACCTTACCCGGTAGCCTCATTGGGATTGGTGAGAGACTTGTCTCCGTACCTTGTTTAGCTCAGCAGAAAAAACAAAACAAAACAAAAACTGGAAGATGCTATTTCCGGGTATGTTATGTATCCTGCTGAACAAACCAAAGAACACTGGGACCAAATGTTTCCATCAGGTCCCTGTCTCACGGAGAAGGGAAGGGATATCCTAACTCCTAAATAGGCTTTCATCCATTATTGATTTATTCTCTGTAGATGACCCCATATTTTATTGTTATGGAATAAGGACACAAACCATGAGTCAATTATGGATGTAGGCAGGATTACAGCCATCACTCGTGCCCATGCCCCGTTTTCAGTGTAAAGGTACTGTAGATACCTGGATCAAGCTGATTCTTGTGCAGAATCCGCAAACAAGGAACGGTTCCCACTCACTTTTCTGGTTCTGCCTATATGGGAGGGACCACAAAATGACTTAGTTTTCAGGCCTCCTGTATGTTGATGTGTGCCATTGTTACAGGTGAGCGTTTTTCTAGGGTTTTATAGGGTTACTGTTTTCCCAGGTTTTTCATCCGTTTCCTTTTCTGATATGCTTCTTATGACTGGTGGGGGTTTTGGAACATGATTTGTTCCTGCCCTCTAGTGACTGACTCTGAGTTTTGTTCTCATGGCACAGACTTGGGTCCTCTTGGGTCCTCTCTCTTTGTTCTTTCTTTCATTCTTGTGTTGGGTGTTTTGTTTTATGAAGCAAGCCCAGGTTTCACACTTGGTTTTCATTTCGACTTGCATTTTGAGGAATGTTCACCAAGTGTCGGTGTTAACAGTGAGTTCATCTTTTGGGAACCTGAAGCACTTGGTAGAAAATTCTAGAGTCTTTGAAGGTAATGTTATAAAAGCATAAATATTCATTGAGCATTTCAAAGAATGAAACACCCAATGAGTACCTGCCAAATACTCGTTGGATATCACACAAATATTTATTTATTTATGTATTTTGATTTTTTTTCTGTTGTGGCACTTTGCATTAGGTAACACCCCACTCCTTGGGCCTTACCGTACACTTCCAGGAACCTTTGCTATTTTAGTTGTTGGGTTGAACTTTGAACTTGCCATTAGGGCAGAGCTATTACTCAATGGGCCATTTGTTGGCTCTTGGGCCAGGCACACGTCTTGAAAACTCCTTGGCTATGTGGTCCACAGACATCGACCTAGCCCAAATGGATCGGCTGCACCGCCAGGGACCATGCCCATGAAATTTTCTGTATCCCTGGCTTCACACTTTTTTTTTTAACTAGGCGATTTATTTTGTAATATAAGAAAAAAATTCGACTTCTATGGATCACCAAAATGATTTGTAACTTCATTGTAATTCCTAAGTAATTATTATTATCACGGGGGAGGGCTTGTGAACTATTTCAAACATACTTTGTTACATAAAAACAACATAACTTTGAATTTTTTTTTTGTTTTTGAGGTGAAATTTGACAACATTGATCATCACATTAATGCACTTATAATGAGCCTTTGGTTTTTTTCCTTGCTTATAAAACATTCACAATGCAAAGAGCACATGTAGTTGTTCTGCTGAAAAGGTCATTTTCTTAAAGTTTTTTTCTTATATTAATTTATTATATTATAAGGAGCCACATTGTCAAAGGTTGCCATGGAAAGAATCAAGGGTTAAAATTTATTATAACCTATTATGACATTATTGAAGGGAATGTTTAACCTACTAATAGTATGTTCAAAAATGTTGGAGAGGAAATATTTGCAATCATATAAAATAGTATTTTTAGTTTTCTAATTTCTTTTGGAGCAATTGTGTGCATTCCTAAAATCACATCTTGAAATATTTGTGTGAGTTTCTTTGTCAGTTTCAAAGTAGTGAAGATTGTTTTGTATTGATTGGCAAATGGGGTTTTCGTTAAGAGAATGCTAGATTTGTGCAATGTTAAGGCATCAACAATTTGAAAACACATAGTTAGGGTATGTGCAATATTTGGCAACCATGACAAAATGTTTAGCATCTATATTCTCACTCATAGCACAAGCTGGTTGTTTACACTAAATCATTAAAAAAAATTAATATATCATTAGGTTGTAAAACACTGTTGATGTGATAGATGGGATTCACATTCTTTTGTTTGAAAAGCCTAAAACAAGAGTCATTGCATCAATTGTAGATTGTTACAATCACAAAAAGTTCTATTACATTGCTTTATGAAGGATATGTGATTATGATTAATAATAATAATAATATTTTAACATCATAACCAAGGGGAGTTGTTCATGGTGGTTTATTCAAATTAAATAATTTGTATAGGGAACTAAATTTTTTAAAATTTTAACTCAACCTCTAGTTGATATTTCCAAAGTGCAAATACATCCTTATTTATTAATTGATGTAACTTACCCATCATAGACATATTTGATGAAATTTTTTTAAAACAAAAATGATCTTGACAAGACGCAGTTTGATAATTCAATAAATTATGGTTATATGTGCATTAATATTTTTTTGAAAGTTTGAAAAATTGGTAGTAGATTTTGAAGACTTTTAATTGTTGAATTAATAAGTAAAGAAAAATCATTATGGCATTGTTAAAGCCACCTAGTGAACTATTGGGTTTTAGGTATTTAAATGAAATAGGAGTAAAAAATGAACATTTTGATTCTACAACATTAAGTGATAAATAGTCACCAAAAATTTATAAAATTGGTTGTTCAAATAGAGTATAGGTTTCTATTGTGCAAAAACTTCAAACTTGCAAACAAACATACAACTTTTAACTTAAAACACAATGGAAAACAACCAAACGTAAAATTTTAAATACAAAAGGTATGGTAGGAAAAAGTGATTTTACTTCATAAAATATTTTCTTGTCTAGTCCACATAAGGACAAAGGCTTAAATACCTCAAAGGAAAAAATCAAAAACAATGGAATGAGTAGTTAACCTAATTCCCAAAAAAATCAATCCTAAAATCAAACAATTTAAATCAAAAGTAAAATTGGTTTTAGTAAAAAGCTTTTCAATAAAGTAATTTTGGTTTTGGTTTTGGTGAACATCCAATAAAAAATCGATTTTAGTAACAAGTTTCGGTAACGATCTATTTTCAACATCATCCCCTTTTCTAATTGGGATTCCATCCTCATAATTACATTTTTTACATTATTTTTCCATATCTACGGCCTTTGTTTCCTCTACCTTGACATTTACTTCTGGATCTACCATTGGATCGTCAAAACTTAGTGAAATGACAAGAGGGGCCATAGTTGGTTTTGGATATGTCAAAATTGAAGTCCTTCCTTCCATATTGGTTTCTACCATTAGGTTTTTTGCTCCTCCTTGGTTGTCATTTCTTAGAACATTAGATCAATTGTTTTGTTGGAATGTGCTGCAACTTTGGTAGGTGCAACGGTTGAATAGGTGAAGCACCTTCGATTTCACCGAAACCATCTACAATACCAAAAAATATCCCAATACTAAAAGTTACTTCCAATTTGGTAGGTTGTGGTTCCAATGCAACCACCAAATACATCTCCATCTTACTACCTTCACTTTGTTCCTCACTCCTCTCTGAACTGAATTCGGATGTCAACATGGAGTGGGTTTGCACTTTACTAGGCTTGAAAGGCGGCGTCACTAAATGTGGCATCACACGTTGATAAGTCTCCATGCACAGCTAGTACAATTTTTCATTTTTTTGATAAGATTCAAATGTTTCTTAGATGATTTCATCGATTTTTTCCTTGTACAACTCCCATTTTTCGACTTGGCTTCTCTTGCTCCTTTTTTTATAGATGAGAAGTTCGGCTTTCATAAAAGCATGCTCCATCTTTAAATTGTCGAACTCCTCCATTCGGTAGTGGTGGAGGTCTATGAGTTCCACCTTCTGCTTAAACACCTTCATTTCCTTTGCGAGCTCCTCTTGAACCACACCATGATTATGTTGGACCTTTTTTTAATATTCTTGCAACAACTAGATTTTTTTGGTTGACCACTGCAGCTCCACTTGTTGCTTCTATGTGATTTCAATAAGAGCTTCATTTTGCTTTTCCAACCATTCTACCCTCCCTTTGGTCGAAACAAACAATTTTTCAATAAGGTTTACTAACCGTTCCATTGTCTTTCAATTGGTCCACTCTTGCTCCAAAGCTTGTTTGAGCTTGGTTCGTTCCAAATCGATGGTGGGTGAATACAAACTAAACTACATTTTTTTATCATTGTGTTAATTTTGCAAGGTTGTTGTGATTGCAAACTTCACGGATATTCACATATATTTCAATTTTATCTTAAAGATTTAAGTTTAAATTGTCAACTTCATTATATAAATGAAAATGTAAATTATTTTGCATAATTTATTATGGTTAAAAAGCTTTGGACTTTGTAAGTCAAAAATATGGATTGTCATCCGAAATTTTATCTTCTAAAATGGATTATAAAATTACCTAATTTTTTTAATATGTTTTATAGGGATTACTACCCAGGTTGGTGGTTCTTTAAAAAACACAAGTCTGAAAAATTTGCCATCATATCACTTTTATAATTATAGTTATGAACTTTTAAATCGCTTGAAAGTCACTAAATGTTTATAAGTCCTTATCTAACTCAAATTAAGGTTTTCTATACTTATTTTTCTCATAAAGACACAATCTAAGGACCTATACAAGGGTATGGATGTAATTTTTTGAAAAACCCAAAATCTAAAGGTTGGATTTTCTTAAAGTCATCATATATCTTACCTTAGGTTAAAAACATGACCCAAGTTTAGAGTTCTTAACTTTTGTTAGGGTTTAGGGTGGAGGGAAAATTTTGGAAGGTGTTGTTTCTTGTGGCTACGATGAGGTTTAGTTCATGCACGCAACTTGAGTTGTTTGAGATTAAACTTCTAGCTATGTTGCATTCTTACACACCAAGTGAAATTTTTTTGCCTCTTAGTTGTTGTTACATTGTTGCATTTATTACATATGTTCATGCCAGAGTTTCATTCGTGACATGTTGTTATCATCAAGAATCCACAAAATGTCATCATGTAGATGGTCCAAGTTACATTTCCTTTATGTTTACTTGAGTCATTTGCTTGCAAAAGAATTTGTTGGAAGTTGCAAATTATGTTTAACTTTATGTGCATTTTGAACTTGCAAATGAGGTATCCAACACTTGTAAAGTTCAAGACTACCTACTAGACTATGTGGAACCAACTTGTGTTGTTGTTGTTAGCTTAGACATGACCATTGTAAATTTTAGAAGTTTACAAGATGATTTGCTTGTGGTGAAACTTATATTTCATGTGAGCTAATACCTATCTACGTTTGTTGCATTCCTAGTTTTTTTTCTAATCTTATTTGCACATGGATTTTTTGAAGGGAAGCATGGCGTGATGAAGCAACATTAGGGTTTTTGGTCCGAGCTCTTTACATTAAGGATTTGGCTCCTTGGGTTACACAATAACACATTATGGGTGACAAGAAAACAAGTGGCAAGAAAAGAGGAATAGTTAAGCATGGGCCTACCCAATATGCAATAAATAATCAAACTCGAATAGATGAAAGAACAAGAGTTCTCAAGAGGCAATGCTTGTGCAAGCAACAACAACGGGCTTTTAAAAGAGTAGAAACAAATCATAGAAAGAGGTTGGAAACTTTTGGTATACATGTGTCAAATCGTTAAATTAGAAGGAGTGTACAAACAATCACTGTTGATATAGCAAATGCATTGTCTATCTATCCAGATAATGATTTTTTTAAAATCGTGTTGCAAAAGGTTCTTGGAAGCTTGTGGTTATCAATGTGGGTCTTGTCTTGTTTGAGTTGATTCAAACCGCTTCATAGTTAATAGCTATTCAAGATGAGGTCATGAATGGATTGATGAAGAGTTTGGGACAAATGAAATGATTATGTTTTATTTCAAAGCTTGCCACAAAACATGTTTTGCTCACAACAGTTGTAAGTTCCATGTGCAGTTCATCGATGCAATGTAAAGCATAAGTGTTGGGTGTTCATCCTTGAAATATTGCTCTAGCAGTGGAGTAAAAGAGGATTATGGATCAAAGTGGTGGGTTCTTGTGGAGTCACTTTTTGCACAAAAAGAGAAGTGATGTGTTTTCACCATTCGTAAAAATTGTTATTATTTCATGGTGGGTTTGAAGATAAAAATCAGTCCCAACAAAAAGGAAGTCAGTCGAAGGCAAATAACATTTCATGTGGTAGATGAAAATGCACCCATTACTTAATGGAAACCCAAGTGTCAAATTCTTCTTTATTCTTTTTGGTTTCATGCATTAATATAGGTGTGTTTCATAACTAGATGTAGGATTCTATTAGGTTGTCGTGGAGGTTTTGTCATACCAAGTGAGGGATTCAAGAGATCTAATTTTGTTTTCAAAGACAGTCAAAGAATAGTCAATGCAATTTGTGGGTGTGTTAGATTCAAGGACCACCATGATAGGTGTAATGGAAATCATGAACCATATTATGGGAATCAATAGATGTCGTGGAGGTCTTGTCATACTAAAGGAATCAATGGATCTACTCCCAAGGAGAGTCACATAATAGTTAGTGGTAGTTTGTGGGTCTATTTGAGAGTTATTAGTATCTAAGACCTTTATTTGCCATGCCTTAGTCCAAGCCAAATTCACACAACTCTTGTAATTAGAGTCTAAACAAAAATAACAAAAACAAGACAAATCATTTTTCAACATTTTGTTAACATCGCAGGATGGTAACAAACTTCACACAATGCGGATGTTGGTTTCCCTTCACATAATCACAAATTTACTTGGTTTGATGATCAACATTAATAGTTTTAACATGCCAAAAAACACGTGTTACAAGCTTCCTTTCCTTTGTATAAGATGTTTCAGGCCATGAAGACAAATGAGTGCACATAAGGGTGACCACATCCATTGCATTTTGTAACTTTGGCCCATTAACATCCAACTATGATTTCTTAAGAAACCTTTTTAGAATTGCCCTAGCACCATCATGGGGCCCTTTCCCATGCCCTATGCCAAAAAAATTCCACATCATGTTACATCCTCCTGTTAGATGAGGATATCGAGTAACAAAAAACCATGGGGTCTTCTTTTTAAACTGGGAAGAACACCCATTAGACCAAATCCAATGGTTGTTAAGATGAAAGCACCCTCCATCCAACACACTTTGCCAATGCAAAAGCAATGAATGTTGCATAAAATAGTTGTCATGTGACTTGTCATTAAAGATATAAAAGTGGTATTTCATGATTACGTCAGAATTAGTTTCATCATATAGATCTAGATTCAAGTTTTGTTGCCAAGTAATGTGTACCAATGCATAGATTGCACCTTATTTTGAACCTCAAAGTTGTAATTTTCAACAAAATCAATTACTGAAACCATGGTATCACTTGGGAAATATTTTAAACATTGTTTAAACTAATGGTCTTGCCACCACGACACAAAATTATGACACATAAAGTATTGCAACTTAGGCTTTAGGTAGCTAATAAACTCAGCAGAAGATGATGATTTGTAAAGGGGTCTTAATTTTTTCTTCTCCTCCCCTTTCTTGGTCAGTATCTTTTTTGTGGAATAATGTTTCCAACTATTCAAAATGTTAGAACAACCTTTTTCTTCAACACGACAAATGGGAAGATTATCTACACCACAATTGTCACAAGTGCCCAATAAATAGTCCCTATTATGCCACTTTGAATACTCATCATGAGGATAAACCAATGACTCCCAAAGAGATGTAAAAATAGGGTATGTGGTTAAGGCACCTACACATTTAGAGGACTCTTCATCAACAGATTGACAAATTTCCTTACATAAGCATTAACATTGTGAATTAGAATGATTCCCACAATTTGTGTGCATGTTATTCAAAGCACCTCAAAGTTCATTGATTTCCACATGGTAGATGCAACAACACACATTCCATTCTTTCATTTGTTTGACAAAGAATGGGTGCAAAACATCAAATGACCTCTTCCCAATTTTGATTTGTGGATGCATCTTTTGGAAACATAAATAAAACTCCATTTGTTTGACAAAGAATGGGTGCAAAACATCAAATGACCTCTTCCCAATTTTGATTTGTGGATGCATCTTTTGGAAACGTAAATAAAACTCCATTTGTTTAAAACTCCAAAATGCACAACGTCAGTTTTTGGCTTTTCCAAGAAGATAACACTTTCATATTTACAAGTCATAAGGTCACCAAAACTCCATCCAATGCATTTAAAATGAATGAAATGAAGTCCATAATGTCATAGTAGTTCACCATAACCAAAATGAATTACCTTCAAAATTTCACATATAACTATTTTAAAGTTTTATATTGATTGTAAATAGTGACATATAGTTTCTAAAGATTATGTCCAAAACAAAAAGTAGAAGCACTTGCAACTTTTGGACCAAATTAGCAACCTTCATTATCACAGTCCTAAACAAATATTAGACATAACTTGTAACCTTCAAACTAGACCAACAACTTTCATTTGCAAAAATCATTACCAAATTTAACCCCAATCACTTGCATTTTTGAAAAGCATGACCATAAGTTCAAATGAACCAACAAAAACAACTTGCATTTCCAAAATACGTCACCACAATGCATAATAAATAGCACTAATAACTTGCATTTCCAAAATAGATCACCATATTCCATAATAAAAAGTGCTAATGGTAACCTACATTCTAAAATACATCACCACAATCCATAATAAAAGAACACTAAAGTACTTGCATTTCCAAAATACATCACCACAATCCATAATAAAAGAACATTAAAGTACCTGTATTTCCAAAAAAAATACAAATTGATAAAAAAAATTACAAAGCCAAAACAACACCCATTTTCAAGATGTATCAACATAATCAAAAGTAAAAGAACCCCAACAACTTGCACTTTAAAAGAACATCACCACAAGTTCAAAGTAAAAACCACCAAACCTACATTTCCAAATAACATTGCCACAATCTGAATTTCCCAAATACATTGCCACAAGCTCAAAAATAACCTAGATGTAAAAAAACCACATTCCAAGTTGTAATATAAAGACCACAACAACTTGCATGTTGTTCCAAAAAAAATTACCCTAATCCAAAATATAATCTAAAAACAACTTGCATTTTCACATAACATCACCACTCGAGTCCATGTCAGTCCTACAAGTTACCTTTTAAAATCTTGCATATTAACATATCATCCCTAGGAATGTCCATAAGCACTATTGAAGTTGATTGCAATCCTACACATGGTATCCTTAACTTAATCCCATATACCTACAAAACCTTTTGTTGTTATATGATAATCTTAACAACAATGTCCATTGAATCCTTTAATGTGATGAAAAGTCCATCAATCCTATACCTACATCATCCATAAATTGTTATAAACCCACAAAATGTCACTAATTGTTCTATGATAGTCTTACAAAACATCCATTGAGTCCTTTAGGGTGACAAAAACTCCATTAAACCACTACTAGGAATTTTGGGTTTTGCAACTGTCATTTGCAACTAAAATTCAATTGCATGTGACACATGCAACTGCAAATTTGTGTAGTTGCATAAAACAAGTTGCACATGACATTCAGTTGCATGCGACATTATGTATGCAACATGTATATACGGTGCTAATATACGTGCTCATCCATACATACTAATCCAAATGTAGTTGCACCTTATGCGCAACTCTCTTTGCAATTTCAATGCAATTAATAAAAATATGACACGTTTAAAAATTAGACAACTAGCTTGTGGACATGTGTCATTAATTAATTATTTTTGTGTTTTCAAAATAAAAAATTCATTGGATTAATCTCAATCATTAAAATTTATGCCGCTAAGATGATGACACATGGGACACCATGGAACATTCATTGACCAATTGACACGTCTCCATTTTAAAACACTAATTATACGGTGACATGTGGAAATTAAGGCCCACCTATATTTAAATATTCATTAATAAAATCTAAATCGTCCAATTTATGGCTAATATGTTGACACGTGTTTCTTATGTAGGTAGGTTATTATTAAATCCTATTAGGTATATAGGCTTACTTAGGTATGTAAATAGGTTGAACATAATTAGGTTTAGGCTATATAAGTAAGAAGAAGAATCCGATTTTATTTTTAAGATTAACCATTTCATAAAGGTCAAATTTTTTTAATTCACTCATCCCCAATGGCATTCAATGTTTTGTTACTAACCATTATTGCTCCTAGTTAGATACTGAACCAAATAGAATTGGAAGCCAAAGAATATGGGATAAAAAATTCCATTGCAAACCTCATGAACCAACTTTACACATTAGATGCAACTAATGTATTAGAATATAGTAGCCAGGGGAAGGTTCTGTTGATTCTGGTGTCCAAACAAAACTTGAAGCCCTCCTCTTGGCGCATCTAACACAATAAGAATCGTAAAAAATGGATTAGAAATGAGAAAGTTATGGTCCCCCAAAGTAAAGGGGGTCAGAAATTCAAAAAAGACCATTGAACACTACAAAGGCCGATTCTTAAACACCCAAAAAGTTCCTTTTATGTTGGATTTTTTGCTATTAAAGCATTAATATGATTTGTAGAACTTCAGTTGGCGCTCCTATAGCACTTTAAATCGTTTAAAATGAATAAGAAATAAGAAAGTTATGAGGTTTGAAAGTAGAAGGGGTCCAAAGAAAAGCAAAAAAACAAGTTTTGTAACTTGGAAAAAAACTTATTTTTCATGTTTTTCTTCTTGTTATTTTTCATTACTCCTTGTCTTTTGCACTTCAAAGATGATTGTAGGATATTTTTAATAATTATGATTACTTAATGAAAATATGATTTTAACATTATTATCTAGCTTAAACTACTATTTACATTAATATTTTAACATAAATAATAAAATTCTAATATATAATACGTATTGAATTCTATATATATGATTGACTATCATTATAATTATAATAGACATTTAATTAATAATTATGAACATTTATAATAAATTTTAATTTTATCATATTAATTGATTCTGAATAATTTTTTGTTTAATCAAATTTACATTTTCTGAAAAATATTCTAAACAAAATAAAATCAAAAAGTTTTACTTGCCAAAACAAATATTTAAATATATTTGACAAATAAAATTTAAAAACTTGCAATATATATTTAAACTATGGTTTAGTTTAACTTAATTTAATTTAACATAATCTAGTTTAGCCTAATTTAATTTAACCATAAATAGTTTAACCTAACTTAATTTAGCCATAACTAGTTTGGCCTAGTTTAATTTAGCCATATTTATTTCATGTTAATTTAATTTATCTTAATTTAATTTAACCATAATAATGTATTCTAATTTATTTTAGCCATAATTAATATAGTTTAATTCATTTTAGCTATAAAAAATTTAGCCTAATTTAATTTAGCCATGGTTAGTTTAACTTTTTTGTTTATTTAGCCTAGGTTAGTTTAGCTACGGTTATTTAACGTAGGTTAGTTTAAATTAACCTAAGTTAGCATGGGGTTAACCTTAGTACTAAAAGCACATAATATTATTATACATAGCCTATGTAAATATATTAAGTATAATAATTTAAGTATGTATAAGTTTAGGCCATTATTTTTATGACATGTGTCCATGTTGTACACATTTAGTTGCACACACAACCGTATGGCTAAAAAATTATACAATACCAAATTTATAGTTGCAAAGATGACCAAGATAGTTGCAAATGATAACCAGTTGCATGCCAGTTGCATAATGACTAGTTGCAAAAGACAAAATTTCTAGTAGTGAATATATCATGGTGCCCCTCAAGTCGTGTCAACCCACAAAATGCTACTAAATGTTTAATGAGAATCCTTCAAAACATTCATTGAGTTCATAGATATGATAAAAACTTCATTATTCCCATACATGGTGACCTTTAAGTCGTGTCAACCCACAAAATGTCACTAAATGTCTTATGGCAATCCTCCAAAACATCCATTGAGTCCATAAGTGTGATAGACAATCCATTAATCTTATACATGATGTTCCTTTGGTCCTTTAAACCCACAAATGCCACTAGGTAGTCTAAAGCAATCCTCCATGACATCTATTGATTCCCATAATGTGGTTCAAAACCTCCATTATACTTGTCACAGTGCTCCATGAATCTAATGGACCCACAAATTGCCACTAGTTGTAATTATATGATTTTCTTTGGGAACAAATCCATTGAATTTCTTTGGGAATAGATCCATTGAATTTCTTGGTATGACTAGACCTCCATGACATGTATTGATTCCCATAATGTGGAAGAACCTCCATCATACCTATCATGGTGGTCCTTGAATCTAACAAGTCCCCACAAATTACCACTAATTATTCTATGACTATCCTTGGGAGCAAATCCATTGAATCCCTTGGTATGTCCACCATGAAATAATAACAATTTTTACGAATGGTGAAAACACATCACTTCTCTTTTTGTGCAAAAAATGACTCCACAATAACTCACCACTTTGATCCATAATCCTCTTTCGCTCCACTACTAGAGCAATATTTCAAGGATGAACACCCAACACTTATACTTTACATTGCATTGATGAATTACCCATGGAACTTACAACTATTGTGAGCAAAACATGTTTTGTGGCAAGCTTTGAAATAGAACATAATCATTTCATTTGTCCCAAACTCTTCATCAATCCATTCATGACCTCATCTTGAGTAGCTATTAACTGTGAAGCGGCTTGAATCAATTCAAACAAAACAAGACCCACATTGGTAACCACAAGCCTCTAAGAACCTTTTGCAACACGATTTAAAAAAAATCATTACCTGGATAGATAGACAATGCATTTGCTATATCAATGGTGATTATTTGTACACTCCTTCTAATTTAATGATTTGACACATGTATACCAAAAGCTTCCAACCTCTTTCTACTCTTTTAAAAGCCCATTATTGTTGCCTGCACAAGCATTGTCTCTTGAAAACTCTTATTCTTTCATCTATTCAAGCTTGATTATTTATTGCACATTGGGTAGGCCTAGGCTTAACTATTCATCTTCTCCTTTCACTCGCTCTCTTGTCACCCATAATGTGTTATTGTGTAACCCAAGGAGCCAAATCCTTAATGCAAAGAGCTCGGACCAAAAACCCTAATGTTGCTTCATCACGCCATGCTTCCCTTCAAAAAATCCATGTGCAAATAAAGATTAGAAAAGAAACTAGGAATGCAACAAATGTAGATAGGTATTAGCTCACGTGAAATATAAGTTTCACCACAAGCAAATCATCTTGTAAACTTCTAAAATTTGCAGTGGTCATGTCTAACCTAATAACAACAACACAAGTTGGCTCCACATAGTCTAGTAGATAGTTTTGAACTTTACAAGTGTTGGATACCTCATTTGCAAGTTCAAAATGCACACAAAGTTAAACATAATTTGCAACTTCCAACAAATTCTTTTGCAAGCAAATGACTCAAGTAAACATAAAGGAAATGTAATTTGGACCATCTATATGATGACATTCTATGGATTTTTGACAGTAACAACATGTCACAAATGAAACTCTGGCATGAACATATGTAATCAATGTAACAACATAACAACAACTAAGAGGCACAACATTTTCACTTGGTGTGTAAGAATGCAACATAGCTAGAAGTTTAATCTTAAACAACTCAAGCTGCGTGCATGAACTAAACCTCATCGTAGCCACAAGAAACAACACCTTCCAAAATTTTCCTTCCACCCTAAACCTCAAAAAAAGTGAGGAACTTTAAACTTGGGTCATTTTTAAACCCAAGGTAAGATTTACAATGACTTTAAGAAAATCCAACCCCTAGATTTTGGGTTATTTTAAAAATTAAATCCATACCCTTGGATAGGTCCTTAGATTGTGTTTTTATGAGAAAAATAAGTATAGAAAACCTTAATTTGAGTTAAATAAGGACTTATAAACATTTAATGACTTTCAAGCAATTTAAAAGTCAATAATTATAATTATAAAAGTGATATGATGGCAAACTTTTCAAACTTGCGGTTTTTAAATAACCATTAACCTAGGTAGTATTCCCTATAAAACATATTAGAAAAATTTAGGTCATTTTATAATCCATCTTAGAAGATAAAATTTTGGAGGACAATCCATACTTTTGACTTACAAAGTGCATAACTTTTTAACCATAATAAATTATGCAAAATAATTTTCATTTTCATTTATATAATGAAGTTGACAATTTAAACATAAGTCCTTAAGATAAAATTGAAATATATATGAATATCCATGAAATTGTAATCACAACACCCTTGTAGAATTTAACATAATTATAAAAAAATGAGCTAGTTTAATTTGCATTCACCCACCATCAATTTGGAACGAACCAAGCTCAAACAAGCTTTGGAGCAAGAGCAAACTAATTGAAAGACAATGGAGCGGTCAATAACCTTTATTGAGAAATTGTTTGTTTTGACCAAAGGGAAGGTAGAATGGTTGGAGGAGCAAAATGAAGCTCTTATTGAAATTGCGCAAAAGCAACAAATGGAGTTGGAGTGGTTAACCAAAAAAATCCAGTTGCTACAAGAACATTTTTAAAAGGTCCAACATAATCCTAGTGTGGTTCAAGAGGAGCTAGCAAAGTAAATGAAGGTGCTTAAGCAAAAGGCGGAACTCATAGACCTCCACCACTACTGAATGGAAGAGTTTGACAATTTGAAGATGGAGCATGCTTTTATGAAAACCGAACTTCTCATCTATAATAAAAGGAGCAAGAGGAGCCAAGTCGAAGAATGGGACTTGTACAAGGAAAAAATTCATTGAATTGAGCTATAAAAAAAAGTTCAACTTTTTGGGATTTTTTTTCTTAATGTAGATTTGAAAGAACTTGCAAAAAACTTGGAGAAAATAAAATTACAAAAAAATTGGAGACCTTATTTTATTTAGTTTGTTTAGGTGAAAGGAATTCACCAACTTTTGGGGATTCATGTTGGTGATAATAAGCCCAATTTGAGAAAGTTAATCAAACACAAATTGAAAGATTGGGCCATTTTTTGAAGAGGAAAAATAAAAGAGAAGGAACCACCCCTTTCTTGTTCATTTTGGTCATATCCACCCTATGAAAATAAAAAATAGAGGAATTCTTTTTTCATTTCTTTTGGTCTTATCCAATATGATTGAAACCAACCTAAAGACTATTGGTTAATTATTTTTGATAATATGTTCTATTATGGGTGTTCCCCCATATCCGGTCATATTAAAAACCCCCCAAAATCAATTCAAAGCTTGGTGGACATCGATGCAAATGGGAATAAGTGTTTTATCTTCACTTATATAAAATAATAATAATAAATTAGAAAAATAGATAATAAGCCCAATTTTAGATTATTAATCATATGCAAATTGAAAGATTGGGCCATTTTTTGAAGAAGCAAAATAAAGGAAAAGGAATCACTCCTTTCCACCTTATGAAGATTAACCAAAATGAATCAATTTTTTTTTTTCCCCTTTTGGCCTTATCCAATATTAATGTTAAAAGGAGCATAAATGGAGGGGTTATTATTTTTGTTCCTCTTTATCCTATAATGTAAATGGAAGGGCTTTTGTTTGTTCCTTAACTTGATCCAATCTAAAGTTACAAAGGAACAACAATGAAGGGTTTTTTTTGGTTTTTTTGAGCCCTATTCAAGGTTAAAATGAAAAAAAATGGAATTGCATTTTTCCTTGTTATTTTGTATCAAACATTTGGTAGTATTATTTCAATAATTCATCTTGTTCCACATTTCCAATCCAAAAGGAATAACAAAAAAATAATCCATTTTGGCTCATTTTAGCCTTGAAGTATAAGACCAAAAATTAACAAGAAAAAAAGCCATTCCATTTTGGCTCATTTTAGCCTTGGAATATAGGACCAAAAATTAATAAAAAAAAAAAGCCATTCCATTTTGGCTTATTTTAGCCTTGGAATATAGGACCAAAAATAACAAGAAAAAGAGCCATTCCATTTTAGCTCATTTAACCTTGGAATATAGGACCAAAAATTAACAAGAAAAAGAGCCATTCCATTTTGGCTCATTTTAGCCTTGAATAAGACCAAACGAAACCAAAAAAAAAAGGCCCTTCCATTTGATTAGTAGGACCAAAATGAATTACCCCCCTTCTTTATTTATGCTCCTTTTAGCATTAGAGAAGACCAAAAAAAAATTTAATTGGTCCACTTTGGTTTTTCATAGGGTGGAAAAGAGTGGTTCCTTCTCCTTTATTTTGCTTCTTTAAAAAAATGGCCCAATCTTTCAATTTTCATATGATTGAATTTATAAAATTGGGCTTATTATCTACCATTTTTAAAAATTGAAATTTTTTATAGGAGAGGAAATAATACTTATTCGCATTTGCATCATTGCTCACCAAGCTTTGAATTGATTTTGGGGGTTTTCTAATATGAGGATATAGGGAAACACCCATAACAAGACCACTAGAAGTAATTTTTAAATATATGATTAAGTTTATGACTAATATTCTAGTTATAAAGCAAAAGAATGACTAATAGCCCTAAAGTCATTATCAACATAGTCATTTAGGACATGATGTGGCACATTTCATCCATTAGTCATAAAGGACATATGTGAAATCATTAGTGATAATTTAGTCGTTGTTTAATTATTTTTTATTACTACAAATTTGATCCAAAAACTTGGGGAACATTATTTTTTAATTCTAATATTATTATTATAAATATATACTATATAATAAAACTATAAGATATATTTTATTCAATTATTTTTAATTTCATTATATTCCATCCTATCAATTGTTTACACATGTCACCACTTAAACTAAGTTAAAATTTTAGTTTAAATGGTTAAATGTACCATTTAATCTACCTACTTAAGCTTGCTTTAAAATATTTAGTCAATATTCTAACATTGACCATAACCAAGGTCATTTGTCAAGTTTGATCCTTGGACCTTGAAGATGGAGTTCAACTCTCCTACCACCAAGCCACCCTGCTTGTTGTGTAAAACATTTAATGTTTATTTTATTTAGACCATACTTCATTTAAACATTACACAAAACTTCAAATTTCATAATTCATACCTTGTTGATAAGTTGTCCAAATGAAAAAATGAAAAATTTATTCATAAATTTCTTTCGATAATGTACACAAGGGTGTAAACATGATAAAAGGAGCCAAGGGTGCCAAGGTTGAGGTGGTTTTCAAGGATTTTTTTTTCCCAATCAACACGTGGCTACTAGTTATTAGTTCAAACTAAAATAACAAGCTTTCAAGTTTTGAAATTAAAAAAACCCACGTAGGAAGTCTTTTCATCTAGTCTACGACCTATTTTAACCTAGGATGATGAAATTAGTCCTGTGTGCAAACCCTGTGACTAGCCTAGGCCTTGTAGTCTAGGTCATTAACTTTTAAGGGTTTAGGGTTTTTCCTTAGACAACATTAAAAGTTCCAAAGCTTCTCACGTTTTTTTTGCGGAAGCGCATTAAGTTCTTTTCTCTTCTTTTTTACATTATTGCCATTGCAATTCAACTATAAAACAAATTGTGAAAGAACAAAGTTTTTATACTTTCAAATCAATTGCAAATGAAGAACTGGTGAAAGAACTTGCACTATCGTTTTTGTTGGCAACATGATTTGGAAGTTCGAGTTAGGTCATTTTGGTCAAGTTGCTGATGGTTTGCAATGGTAAAGCTTGGTCCAAAGCTCATCAAAAGTTGTGAATAAGGTTTTTAAAAAAAGTTCCCAAGCTCGCACGTTTTTTTTTTGTTTTCCTCATCCCCGTAGTGCAAGTTGTTACTGCATAATGTTGAACATTGGACCATGGTTTTAGTCCTGCAATTATTTTAGGCATAAGTAGTATTTCTTGGATAACCTATGTGTCTTGAAGTTTTCTTACTTCTATATTAGCAAAGAACTTTCTAAAAATCTTGCTTGTTGGTCATTGCACATAAGGTTCTCCCAAAAAACAATGAACTGTTTTGTCTCAAATTTGTTCACTCAAATCAAGCTTTCAAATAAACACCAATTTTGTCAAGGTACATCAAAGCTTCACACATGTACAAAACTTCAAGGGCTTTTTGCATGAGGTAAATAATAAAATACCATATTTTTGTTTTTTTGCATTTAGGGTTTAGGGTTCTTCAGATTTTTTTCATGCATTTTCATAGCTAATGTAATGTATTTAGTTGATTTTAGGTTTAAAATAATAAATGATGATGCTCTACTGTGTCACTAAGGCTCTTTATTTGACACTAGGTAGCCATAACTTCATTCAAAAATAAGAAATAACAAGAAGAACAAGAAGAATTGCTTTTCATTTCCATGGAAATTTTTGAACTAGAACTAGATGTCTTCAAGCTTTTTTTATTATCATTAATGAATTCATGAGCAAAAAATTCATGACTAAAATACTTGAACTTATGATCATGTTCAAGTACTAGATATGTGATATGGATTAACTTCATCAAATTTTTGTGCATTCAACAAACATCAACTTTCATCACCCAAGAACTTCGGATCAAAAGCTTGAAGCAGTTCATCAAGACTTATGGACCAAAGCAATTTCATGTAATAATCTTTTTTTATGTTGGACCCATTAAGTTTGTCTGTTTGACTGCTTATTTATGGGTTAATAGTCAAGCAATTTCATGTAGTAATCTTAGTGAACTTAATGCTAATAAGTACTAAAGTGTGTTTATAATAATATTTTTTCTCTTTGTAGACCAAGATTAATCATAGAAATGGTGAAGAAGAAGATTGTGAGTAACATATAGAAGTTGGATTGTACATTGTCTAATTTTATTGGGGAGATTTGTTGAAGCTTGCAAAAAACATCTAAAAGTTTTGATTGACTCAATCAAAGCTTTTGATGCTTTTGTGAGCATTCGCTACAAGGTGCATTTTTATGTGTAATTTGTTGCATGATATGATAGTGTAGGAGCCAAATGGAAATGACATTGATGGGCTTTGAATTGTGTGATTAGGAGGCTTGCAAGGACAATATTCAATCATTGTAGACAAAATTGTAACAATTAGATTAGTTTAAAACATTCATGAAGTAAGTTTCTAGAAACCTTATCTTTTTTGCATTTGAATTTTTTTTTTCTTCAGTTTTTTAGTTTCTATTGGTTCGTGAAGCTTTATGCATAGTCTTGGAATTTAGGGCAAAAATAGGTAATGCTTAAAGGGCTAAGGTGCATGTCTAGGTCATGTATTAATACTAGTAAAGTAGTATTACTTTGACCGGGGCAAGGCATGCTGATGAAAAGTTGGTGTTATTCATTATACTATTGTGGAAGAACTAACAAATCTAGAACTTGCATATTTAGGATCTTGTGCATGTGAGTATTCTAGACCTAAACAAAAACAATGGGGGTTTAAATCTATCATCAAATTAGGTGTTAAGCAACCCCAACCTATACCCCCTAGCTCTGATGGTAGCCAAGGAAGCAAGCAAGTTGAAGGCGATGGCAAATAAATGCAACATATGCCTAAACTAATAGATCTACCTTTTGGTATTTTGAAATAAGTGACAATAAACCATTTTTGGATCTCAAATTCTAGAAGCAACTATGACCTAGACAATTTAGTGAGCCATTGAAATCTAATTCTTTCTTTGATGTTTTATTAGATTATTTATTAAATTCATGATTTTTTTGTAGTCCACTGGAATTGGAACCAATGTAAGGATTTGTTGCTTATGAAATTCATGCCTATGACCTTAATTTGATTGAAATAGTTGATTTCTTGAACCACTAGTTTTATTCTCCAACACTAATCTATCTTTTTGTTGTTGTCATTAGGAATATTACTCAAGGGTGTAGTGTTACATTTTGTTGCACAATTAGCACCTTGTAATTCATAGGTACTTTCAAAACATCTAAATTGTTTTTGTAAAAACAAACCTTGGTTTGAAAGCACATTGAACATTTTACCTTTGTACTAGATCATTTGCAAAGTACTCCTCTTCAAAACTAACTCCTTGTGAATTGATCCTAGGTACTAGGAAAGTACTTTAGCTATTAATGTGAACTTAAATTGTGCTATGAAACTTTTCTGAATCCTTAAGGTCAACATTGTGTCATTTGCGAAGTATATCTCTTTAGGACTAATTTCTTGTGTTGATCCTAGGTATTAGGAAAAGGATTTTGGGTATTAATGAAAAAGTACATGGTGTTATGAAACCACTCAAAATCCCTAAGGTTAGCATTGTGTCATTTGCCAAGTACACCTCTTTAGGACTAACACCTTTTTGTTATTCATAAGTACTTATGAAAGGACCCCAATTGCTTATGTCAAAGTAAAGTGTGTTGTGGTACCACTCTAAGCCCTTCAAGTCATCAATTTATAATTTTCAAAGCCTTCTCCTTTAGTCCACTAACACCTTTTATGTGTGGGCAAGTACTTGCAAAAGGTGTAACTACTTTTACCAAAGTAGTGTCACCAAAAGAGAGGGTCCGAATTCACACAGCACACTGACTGCCCACACAACCCCAGTCGTCCATGTCTTCCCTATCTTCTTCCTCACAGTTCAAACCTTTGATCATCCCTCAACACACTGACTGCCTACTGACACTCACATACGCACATTGTAAGACCAGAGATGTCTTTGCTTTGCTTCCACATAACGACAGAACATAATTCACAAGATGCATCTCCTGTCCCGCCCACTCACACAATTTCCAGCCAAAGAAGATCTTTTCATTCCAAACTATGTACATTGCTCGAAAGCACAAGCTTGATTTCCATCAGATGCTCAGAAAAAACCAGCTTTCCGGTGTTGTCTGCTCTCTCTCTCTCTCTCTCTCTCTCTCTCTCTCTCTCTCTCTTTCTCTCTCTCTCTCATTCTCCTACAACAATTGTTTGGCCAGATACTAGGCGCAGTGGAAACTTCTAGTCTTGCACCAAGCTCTCCTGTAGCTATCCGACCATATGCTCACTCTGTCGTCCCTAGATCTCTTCTCCCCTGTTCTACTCTCTTGCACTATATTCCGATCTCCCCAAAATTATCCTCCAGATCTTTTTCCACGTCGCCCTAAAACCTCCGTTGGCTTCCTCCTGAAGCTTTTTGAAAATCTTCCCACTCCGTTCCATCCATCACCAACCGCCTCAAACAGTAATTGCAGCGTCTCCCTTGCCTTAATTCTGTGTCGTCTTCCTCAAGAGCGGTGAGCTTCCTTGATCAACCAGAGCAGCCGCCATGCTTGTTGCAGTAATGAGAAGTAATGCGCAGCCAAACCAGAGAGGGTGCAAAAATCAGGATCAAAATCAGTGTAGCTCCATCGTTCGGTCACCCCATGTTCGGTTACAGTAGGTTCTACTTACCAACCACTTTGAAGTCCTTTGTTAAGTTGTTACATGTCTACAAATTACCTTCTTATAGGATCCCATGTGTACTTTGCTTGAATTGCATTACCTCTATTGTATAAATGATTTGTTGTTCACTTTGAACCTTTCATTCACTAGTTTATCATTTTTTAGATTATGTTGACTTTAATTAATTTATGCTTGTTTAAATTCATTATTTCTATTCTCATTGGTTGTTTATTCCAATTTTATAGTAGGATTAACACCTTGTCCATGTGCTTATAGGTATCATTCAAAGCCTAGCTAAACTACTATGTCATTTATACATGTGTTGTTTTCAAATGCCCTTGAACCCATTTGTACATAGAGGGTAAAACACATGTGCAAAATGCTTTTGCATAGGACAAACCATTTTGATCCTTTGTTGCTTTTAGGGCCATGGTTTATTGGAATTTAATGCCTTGTCTTTGATACACATGAAACACTTGCATGTTAGGGTTCAAATTTAGAATGTCAAACATCTGAATCCTTAATTGTTTTTTATTGTAGGTGCTATTGAAGGTACAAAATTGCCTTTATTAAATTATTGGTGTCCCCATTAAATTTTATCCCACCAAAATTTGTGGTTGATAATTTGTAGTTCTGATTTAACTACGAGTCCAACACCTTGTTATTTAACCCAAGTATGTACATCCACATAACTTTGTCAAAACTTCTAGACAAGATCAATGTGATCCCTTGCACTAAACTATTTTGTGATTCTACCGAGAAATAACATAGTCATTTTAAGTGTTTTAATACATAATTTTGATTGTGACTTCTAATGTTGATAACTAAATTTTTGATTTAAATCAACAAAATGTTGTAGGTGTTGTTAATATGGGGAAAGAAGAGAAGGAGAGGAAGCCAAAGTGAGATATTGATAAAGAATATCCCAAGTGGGCTTGGGTTGATTACAAACTTCAAGACTCAAATTTTTAAGGAAGGGAGGGAACTTTTGGTTGTGGGTTTGGATCCCAAACATGATTTGACTAACAAACATGTCACTACAATAAACATTGTTGCCATCTTTGGCAATGTCAACACTTTTAAGACCACCAATCCACTCCTTTCACCAAATGCAAGGAAGGAGATTGAAACCTTGTATTGGAAGATTTATGGGATTGGGCATATAACCAACAATGAGTTGATGTTTTGATTTGTCAAAGGTTGGATAGTAAAGTGGAATGGGCATCCTATTAATTGGGCTACTATTGTTGTTGCAGCTGCAAAAGAAAAAGCTTGGTGTATAAGTATTGTCAACAAGTCTAATTATGATAAACCAGATTTCAATGAAGGGTCTTATCATTCATAAGAACTCTTAATTATGGGAAATGGAAGTGGGAAGTTGGGAAGGAATGCAACCATGGAGAATGCAACCACACATGTATGCAAGCCATTATTTAAGGAAAGGATTACCATGGTGGAAACAATTGTAGATCTCAAACATGAGGTTTGCAAGTTAACTAAACTTTGTGTAAAACAACTTGAGGAAAAAAAGAAAGGGCTACAAAACCATTTTATTGGTTTAGAGTTCAACATGGATGACTAAAAATTATAGCTTGTGGAGGCTGAAGAGAATATCCATGTAATAGTTGCCCTGCAAATTTTCATGAAATAACAATCACCATCCCAGTTAGTGGTAAGTGTCATGGAATATCCTATTTATAAAGTATGATCAATTCAAGTTTTTATATCTTTAACTACCTTGGGCTACCAAGAATTTGAAATTGTTTAAGTGTTGATTTAGTCATGCAAAGGTTTTTTTGTCTAAAATGTTGATTGTCTTTTTAAGGAATAGAGCAAATGGATGATATAAGCTTGGAACAAACATCCACTACCAATTTGGAGGAGACACCCATTAGAACAAACTTGCCATCTATTGATGGTGTGAAAATATTAGTGGACAAACTTGATGACACTAATTTCCAAAAAAAGAAGTAAAAAATGGAAAGGGAGTTGGAGGATGCCAAGATATTAGGTCTAATTTTTTTTAAAAAGGCCCTCCAAGGTAAGGCATTACACAAGGAGGCAAAGGTAAATTATGAAATGATGGAATTAGAGCTACAAAAGGTTCTATTGGATGTTGAAGCATTGGTCAAAGAAGAGGACAACATCTGATCTCCACTATGTGAGATGAAGACAGGACAAGGTGGTATATGTTTCCAACCATTACCCATTATACATCTAGAAAAACCCATAGATGATGGTGGCAAAAATGTTGTTGTAATTAAACCTTGTGGTTATTACAACCATTGCTACCACTACTATGACATTGCCATCACATCCTACAAACACACCTTCCATTTGTTTTGCCTTCAAGCAATGTTATAGAAATCTAATAAGTGTGTAGTTTGTAAGCAAAAGCTACACTTAGATTGGTGGTCTAGTTGGGGGATTCATGAAGAAGATGAGGAGATGAAGGAATTAGCCCAAGATATGCAACTTGAAAATTTGAGACAAAATATGGTAAACAATGTGTTGGAAGCTGCAAAAAGTGAACTAGAGCTAAAGTTGGATGGTGAGTGCAATTTCAATTTAATTTACAATCTATTAAATTTTTCAATATGTTTTGTAAGCTACATCATGATATCATTAACCAATTTATTTTTTTTAAATTACATTTCCTTAATCAAACACCCATGTTTGTAGGTTTGACCACAAAGCCCAAACATATAAAGTATGGATCAACAAACTCCTTGGGAATCTTGTATGTAAAACTCAAATTGAAAACACACTTATGAGTAGTCCCATTGCTATGTATTTGTGCACAAAGGCACATATTGTGAACCCTTTCAACTTTCCCACAAAGTCACATGTGAGCGTTGACTCACCTAGCCACAACTTGAATGTGATGACAACTCAACCAACAAATGTTCAACAAGTGCGAGATTTGAGGCCTATGAAAATTGCATCTCCCCAATGACACCACCAAAAGGGGTTAAACTCTTAGCAACCACTGGCAAAGAAGATGAAGTTGTTTGAAATGACTCCAATGATAAGAGATTAAAACCAACATTTCATATAGTGAAGGATTCAAATAAGTTTGGATTTTTTTGTTTTAGTATTTAAAATTCAATTAATAACTTAAAAATATTTTTGTTGTGAGCTACAATTGATCTATTAGAAGCACCATCCATTTGTTAACCAAATCAATTTTTGTTATTTTTGTGGTATAGGTGTTGTGGAGGAGGTTACTACTAAAGGTTTACAAGACCCAATGAAGAACTTAGCTAATGGTGACAACCACGCCTTGCAATCCCTTGATGTAGACAAATAAGTTGGCAAGAAGTCTTGAGGTGGTACTATTCACCGTGTGGGAAAGTCTAAGGTGCAAAAATCTAGCCCAATCAAATCCACAAATCTAGAATTTACCATAGTTAGGCTTGATTATGTGAAGAGCAAAAGGGCTGGCAATTTGTTAAGTAAGTTGGCCCTTTCAAATGCCTTAGTCCAAAATGCAAATGAAGAAACTGTTAACATACCTATAAAAATATTCAGTAGTTTGTTCAGTGAAGCCATTGAAACAAGTATAGTACTTATAGACTTATTGAAAATATTGCTTCGTGAAGGTAAAGAACCTTCAAGTTTCGTTCTCATTGTCGATGATGTGGTAAAAGAAGTGAAAACCCAAAACAAGAAGTAGCCAAAACCACCAAAGGGTTTTACTTGACAAAGAAGAATTATCAGTACATGTTTAGACAAGGGTGTGACTACAAGATCCTTAGCCAAGTCCTAGGAGTTTGAGTTGCTAGACTTGTTCCAAGCTTTAACAATTTTGCAGTTGTGAGATTTGGGATTTCTAGATCTAATGTATGATTGTTCATTTTTGAAGCAAATGACTATATTTGGTACTTGGTTAATGGTTTAAATTTGAAATTGAGAATTGAATTTGAGGTGAAGAATGGTAAGAAGCCAACTAGCCAAATTATTAAAAAGAACTTGGTAAGGATTAGGAAGCAATAACTATAGTGAGTTCACCTTTGTATGCACACATATGACTTTTGTGTATTTTATGTTTTGTCAAACACACTCATGTATTTAAAACCCCTAATGAAATTTAACTTACAATGAAAAATGGCATATTATAGTTCTCATAATTTAAGGATTTCATAAATTACTTCTAATGAAAATTCTACATTCACACAATGATGTAATCTATCATTTTCTCTTTGATTAACCACAAGTATGTTTTCTTGGGATTGTGAATAAAAAACTTGCACTTTTAAAATCATTCAAAACTTAACTAACCATAAACACCTTGAATTTTACAAAAATAATACTAAAGTTTAATAACATTTGCCCTAACATAACAACTTTAGTAACCACATGCACTCTTAAGCAATTGGATTGAAAATTTTCAAGGACTTGATATATATACCACTTGGATAACCTTGGTTCTACATAGACCCTAGAGGTTATCCAAGGAAATAGTCATGTAATTTGTGGTTAAGTACAAATTATAAACCTCATAATATATATTCAAAACCCAACATCATGGTCTACTAGTTGATGAAACAAATGCATCAATGCATCAAAGCTTCCATATTCTAATGCAATTTGTAATGAAATTTCATTAATTGTAAATCTACCATTTTCTCTTTAGGATAACTCCCTTTCCATGTTTTCTTGGGATGGTGAATCATAAACTTTCACTTTTAAAAACATTCAAAACTTTAACTAAAAGAAAACACCTTGAATTTAATAGAGATAACTTTTCAAAAAGGACTTCACCCCCTATAACATTTACCTTGACCACTTTCCATACTTGCCTAAAGATTTGTCAAACAAGTAATATTTAAGTTTAACAACATTTTCCATAATAGAATTACTTCAATAACCACATACACCTTTAAGCAAGTGGATTGACCATTTTCAAGGACTTGAAGGCCCTTGTAATTATAGTACAGATACCACCTCTCCATTGACCCCAAAGGTTATCCAATGGAGTCATGTAAGTCATGACCCCATAATCTAAAAGGACCTTAACATGAATCATGTTTAATAAACCATAATAGAACTCCTATTTAGTAACACTAGTAGAAATAAGTCAAAATGTAACCAGTCCATTTACAACTACATGTAAATTCTAATCATTTGCGACTAGATTTGGGAATATTGCACCTACAAACCAAATTTCAATTATTTTGGTCATTCTTAAAACTATGATGCAACTATTAAAACTTTCATCCTATTGATTGGATTGATTTTACATTTATTTTCATCCATTAATAGGTTGATATGTCCCATTAGTTGCAATAGTCACCAAATTAGTTGCATCCTAAAGGTATTCTACAATGACATAAAGGTGTATTTTAATGTATGTACCAAAATTATATATAATATGCATACGTATGTATACTATTCATATAATAAATCTCAAAATTAATATTTGAAGTTTGAATTTTTTATTCAAATCTGAAAATTGACATTTCAATTCTGAAAACTACTATTTTGATTTTTTTTTTTTAAATTTAGGATTTGAAACTTGATATTTGAATCTGAAAAATGTTATTTCAATTGTTTAAAACATTATTTGAATTTCAAATTTTTGATTTGAATATGATATTTTCAATTTAAATTAAAAAAGCCTAATTTGATCTAAAATTTGATATTTGAATTCTAAATAAATATTTTCGAATCTAAGAAATTATATTTCAATTCAGAAAATTGTTAATTGATTGTAAAAGTGGGCAATTTAAATTTGAATATTTTAATATGTATATTAAAATTTATATTTCAACTCTGAAAATTTTTCATTTAAATTTTAAATCCTCATTTGATTTGAACCTGAAATTTCAATTCCAAGTTATTATTTTGGATTCTCAGAATTAATATTTCTAGTCTAAAAATTATTAATTGAGTCTAAAAATTGACATTTCAATTCTGGAATTTTTTATTTAAATTCGAAAAACTTATTTGATTAAAAAATCCATATTTGATTTCTACATTATTATTTTCAAATCTAAAAATTAGTATTTCAATTCAAAAACATTATTGAGTCTAAAAATCGACATTTTGATTTTAAATACTTTTATTTGAACTTCAAATTTGATATTTGAATTCTGAAGTTTTAGATTTAAATTTTAAGAAATTATTTGACTTGAAAGTTGAAATTTGAATTCCAAATTATTATTTTGGATTCTTGAAATTAACATTTCAATTCAGAAAATTATTAATTGTATCTCAAAATGGACATTTTCATTTTAAATATTATTATTTTAATGTGACAATTGACATTTCAATTCTGAAATTTGTTATTTAACTTCAAAAAACTTATTTGATCTAGGATTTGATATTTGAATTCTGAATTACTATTTTGGAATCTTAAATTTGTATTTAAATTCAAAAAATTACTGATTGAGTTTTAAGGGTTTTTTCTACTAGTGTTATCCATAATATATCACTTTTATAAATAATTATAAATGATTATGTTTATTTAACCTTAGTTACACATAATAATAATTGTTATAATATAGATTTGTATATTTTTAATTATATTTTTATATTAGAAGAAATTAATTAATGTAATTAATGTGACATTACTTTAAAATCATTGCAATTACTTCATATAAAAATTAATTAATATGTGCATAATTATTTTCTAGTTGAACATAATTATTCACACTTTGTAATTTATAACTTCAAACCTGAATTACAAATTTGGAAAAATTATAATTTAGTTAAAATAATTATTTTACTGATTTTAATTTCATGAATTATTATATATTATTATTATTCTTTCAAAATTCTGTGATTAATCATCTATGATAAATATTTTATAGTAATTTAAAAGTAATTATGAAAATTAATGTTATGTTTAACAAATTATTGTATTTATAGTTGATAATTAGAAAAATAAAAAAATTACTTGACCTATAATCATTTTTAAAACAAAAAATGTAATTATACAATAAATAATGTAATTAATTGAATAATAATAATTTAATTTTTTTTTTACTTTCTAATAGTAATCGTTAATTCATTACTTATAATTTTAACATAAATATTTAAATAATTAATTTTAAAATTATAATCATTGAATTATTTTTACATTAATTATATTATATATAATTTGATCACATTCTCAAAAATAATAAAATATTTTAAAATATTTAAAATATTTAATTATTTGTGAATTATGTATTAATAACTTGTGAGTTACTAGATAGTTAGTTTGTTAAATATTAAAAATTTATTGCTTATTTAAGTAATTGATAATGAATATTGAATATTTGTAGTGTATAATTTATAATTTAAATTTATGTAAATTTATCATTATTAATTAAATGATTATTTAATTATCTAGCACTTGAATTGTTTAGAAATCTAAAAACTAAGAAAATAAGGCATGAATACAGTTTTGGAATTACAATTTAGTTTGTGAGGAAGTTGCAACTTCAAAACTTATCCCATATTGTTTGTTCCTCATTCCTATTTTAAAAACTATATAAACAAGAGGGTGTGGTAATCCAATTTCACATTAAGAAATTTGTGCACATGGGATGAGCTCATCAAAAAGGTCAACCCCAAAAAAAAGAAAAAGTTATGCACATTTCTAAAGTGCCTACCTTCCCAACCTATTTGTTTACCTAGCTAGGTAGGTACGTAATTTGACCTACCCACCTAGGTTGACTTATGTACCTACCTACCTAAGTACTACCTATATAGGTAAGTTGGTATGTAGCCTAGGTTTGTAGGCACATATTTATGTACCTACCTAAGTACCTACCAACTTAATATTAACATTTTTAATAAAAAATTTAATGCCACATGGCATACTTACATTGGGCCACATGCCATAATATAAAATCATCCAAGTATTAGAATTGAATGTCCTAGATTATTTCAAAATAATAATAATAATATTTTAAATAATCAAATATTAAAACATGTGGCAGCACATCATTTACCTTTAATTATGACCAGAATAGTTGCATCATAGTTGCATGTGACAATATGTATACAATGTAGTCAAAGGATGAAATGCATTTGTTGATTTTTTTTTTTCATACAATACCTTTTGTCATTTGCGACTAATTCATCACATGCGACTTGTCTTAGGTGACTTAAGGGATTTTAGTTGCAAAATGTCTCTTGCAACTAAAATTTAGTCACAAAGACTAGTAAAAAATACACAGTTTTCTTCTAGGACGACAAACCCCATCTTATATATAATTTCGCTTGTTGCGTGCGTGCGTGCGTTTGTCGAGGTGCTGAAACCTAGTGTCCGTTTATCGAGGTGCTGAAACCCAAGTCTTAACAGGCGTGCGTGCGTGCGTCTATCGAGGTGCTGAAACCCAGTGTCCGTTTATCGAGGTCTTGAAACCCAAGTCCTGAGAGCCAAATATCGAGGTCCTGAAACCGAGGTCCTGAGAGCCAAATGTAGCAACATTCGCGTTTATTGCACTTCGTTATGTAAAAACACGGCGGCAGCAACAAAAGAAGAGAGTCGCGAAGAACAGTAGGCAGTAGGCAGGCACGGGCGGATTGTGTCCGACCGTCACGAGTACCCACTAGTAATATAATATATGACATCCCAACATCATGGTCTATTGGTTGATGAGATAAATGCATCAATGCATCAAGCTTCAATATTTTGCTACAAGGTTGTTCATGTACAAGATATTATATGGATAGCAAATTTGATCTACCAAATTTGCAAAGACAATAGAGCTAACAAACATGGTGAAAAGAACCTCCAAAGGCCTCAATTTTACTTTCATTTAAACAGTCTTTGGACATGAGTCATTCCAAACTTCCACCTTCAATGCCACCTTTCTTGACCTTCATTGTAAACGTAGTTTCCACCACACGTATTCTTCTCCCATTTCAGTAGCTCCTAGCAAACATTTTAGCACATTGGAACACCACTTGCACTTGGTAAAATGACAAATGCAAAGATATTAAAACATCAAGCATTGGCCGCTTGTGCTCTTTGTTGCCCACAAACATGTACTTCTAGCTTATATCCTATAATTGTTATTAATTTCACAATGTCAATAGAAACCTTGATTTGGATGGACATAACATCAATTCTACCTATGGATCATTTAACCAAAACACAAAAGCAAGAGAATATGACCTAGTTGTAAATGAATTTTAAAGAATTCATAGAAGGGCAATTTAAAACAATGGTAACACATGGAAAAAAACTCATTGGGAATAGATTTTGACATAAATGTAAAGTGGCTTGCTTATCAAAGGTTCGGTTGATAGACATTACTTCAATCTTGCAATTTATAACTATTAACCATCATGCTCATCTACCAACTATCAATAGGCAACACCTTTGTGAATTATGCCCAACACTTTTGTTGATAGTTCATATGTACTTAATGAACCTCTTACATAATGTGTTGTAGGTGGCATAAAAATTTGGATGCCATAATCAGATGAAAATACATAAACGCAGGTAGTGAATCTTCTAGTAGGTAATAAGACCTGCTACTTGGATGTGATCTTTCATATCATAGCCTTCATATGACATAGTCTCCTTCAAACCACTATTGCCCCCAAGCATATGTGAAATGTTGTTTGACCATATGGATAGGAATATCAATGAGCATAATCCAAAAGATCTCATCTGTAGAATTTTAACATAACATTGTTATATTGTCATCCACAACATCATCAACCATTTCCTCCCCTCCACTCCCATATTCCACTTCTACATTTGCAGTTTGTACAATTTGCATGGCCTCAAGTTGATGGATAGGTTTCAACTTGGTCAAACACTAAGGTTGGATGTGGCTAGACTATTCACATTTAGACTTTGCATCCTAATCTTCACATTTGAGACAATGACATGAAAGGTTTCAAACTTCAACTAATGTATAATCACTAGAGGAAATAGATTGAACATGATGTGCTTTGTGGTTGCCATGTACTATATGACATTCAAAAAGTTGTGATCTATCCACATCATCTTTTTTTACTTCCTAAAAAGATTTATGGATAGTCCTCTTAACATTGGGGTGGGTAGCATGTTGTCTTGTGGCCTCCTTTCTTAAAAAAATGACCACATCAAATGCAAAAGTCACCTTGCATTAGACTTAATTTGTTCTTTTCGAATTTCCCTTTTCAACAATGCACTTGCCCCTTGCACTTCCCCCTTCCCATGACCGATAGAAAAATAGTTCCAAATCATCTAACAACTAGAAAGTAACTCCTCACACACAGTCATGTTATGATATCGAAGTAGAAAATACCAACATCAAACACTTTTAAATTTCCCACTTCATCCATCGGACCATACAACATGTTGTTTTGGGAAACAGTCTCTCTCCTTTAAAAACTCCCAATTCAACTTAAAAGCATGTTGAACATATAATGCATTATGTTTTTTCTCATTCGAGATGTAGTAATGCACCTCTGTCAATATTCTGAATTCTAGATGTGCTGGATCGAATGTAGGATTATGATGATACATGATGTGCACTAGAATTATAATTTGGAACAAAAACCAGTGCATGTCTTGGATCTTGTTCTACACCCTAAAAGCATAATTCTACAAGAAACAACAATGTTAGGTGGCAAATTGGCACATAGGCCTTAATTTCCTTCTTTTGCCACTTTGATGTAAAATTGTGTACTACAAATTCCTGTAATTTGGGTTTTAGGTAGTCTATAAGCTCACATGGTTTTGTTTCACATTACTTTTTCCTTGAAACTTTCTTGTCACGACCTTCACTAGTTTTCCCAACAACAACATAGTTCATCTTGCACCAAGTGACAAATCTTTCTAAAGTCAATTCAGATGGGTAGTTCTAAAAGGTTTGGATCCCACAAGTTTTACACTCCCCCAGCAAGCATTCCCTTTGATGAAAGGCTAACATATCAATCTTTGGACATAAAATGGATGAGCATAAAATTTTCAATCTCTTAAAACATTTGAAATGGGCTTGACACTCTATTGCACTAGTATCTTCTCCATTTGGGCGATAAATTTTTGTACAAGAACAATTGCATTGCCCATGGACCCCTTTTGCTTGACTTTTAATACCATTTAGACTCTCCTTCAACCCATTGATTTCAGTGTGATATCAACAGCAACAAGTGTTCTATTCATGTAATTTTCTAACAAACCAAGGCTTCAAATAATGCAATTTTAACAACATCACTTGCATGTTAGGATGTTTTTCCTTATAAAAAAACTCCAGCTACAAAACAAAAAAACAAAAAATAATATGCAAATTTATCCAACTTGATCATAGATTTTTCAGAAGTGCAAAATAAATTTCAGACCCCAAAAACATTAGCTACACATTATACAAGATGCACAAACCCTGTAGTGACATATTTAAAAACAATCCAAGTGTTTTTTTTTCACAAAATCATAGCTGTAGCTTAAACAAGGATTAAACAGACTTCACCATTCAAGTTTTATCCATTAACCCACACACTACAAGAAAGCTAATTGGGTATGTTGATAATTTGGTTTACAATTTATTAGATCAACAAAAAGGTTTTTGCCCCACTGAGTTCCATAATATACATGTCAAGCTTGAAAAACCATGTAATCACCAAATGTCATTGTTTTAAGTAATTGTTCCTAAATTGAAGTCTCATACAAATGGACTTGAGCTCTTATCATTTGCACCTAAATACCATTGAATTTCAATATATGCACCAACCATAACTTGCAAGCAAAAAAAAATTAGTTTGCTATTTTGTATCAAAGAAAAGCTTTAACCCTAATTTGGACAAAATTATGAAAGTGCTAAAGCTTTATCATAATGATCGTCCCAAATTTCTCCAAAGCACATACTCATTATAATTATGTCATCTGATAAAATTTCAATTAAGAAAGGTTCGTTTGTTCACATATGAGAAAAATAAAAAAGAGTATCCTTTCATTTCTACCGTTTTTTTTACTATTTCTTGCAAAATAAGGAGTCTCTATGTCCCAATTGAGGACCTTGTGTAAGACTATTACATCGTTTGGGAGTTTTGCCGAGGTTGACTAGTAACACACCCTAGTCAAAATCTAGTTATATCAACCAACCCATATCTAATAAAAAAGTTTTTCAGTATCGTATTCATTTGGAGGAAAAACAAAAATTGTGTTTTCATTATGGAATAATGGAGCGACAATTATTTAAATATGTTCGTATTGCTAGAAAGAGCAAAAGGATTTACATGTCAAATTTTGTTACAATTGCTTGAAATGCGCCTAGATAATGTGATCTTTCGATTAGGTATGGCTCCCACTATTCCTGGAGCACTACAAGATCATCAAATGACAATGTAAATATAGACGACAATTAATCACTATTTTAGAAACCTTAAATGCTTTATAATCAATGTTTAACATCATTTTAACCTTACCACAATGATGACTCCGCAAGTTGTTCCAAAGCACATACTGAATTATTCCATGTCATTTAGTTTAATGTACATTACACAAACACCTTGAACACAATGGCAAACATTTTCAATTTAGGAATAGTCCTAACACTTGCACCTGGTTCACTTGGTCAATGTTGACCCTAAAGGTTTTACAAGGAAACATTCCTTGTACATGAAAAATTGCACTTTTAAAAGTAGTTAGTATTGAACTAACCAAAAATAGCTCTTGAAATCAAGACTTGGAATTGTTCAAAAGGACTTTCTAGAACATTAGATCACAATGACCATCACAGATTTTTCCACAACACATACTCATTATATGTTTCATCAAATGACAATGTACACATCGACACCAATTAAAATTATTCTATAAACCTTAAACACGTTGTAAAATCATTGTTCAAAACCATTTCAACCTCACCACAATGATGATTGCAAGTTTTTCCAAATCACATATTCATTAATTATATAATGTTTATTCCACATCTCTAGACTAATGTACAAGGCACAAACACCTTGAACTCAATGGGAAAACAAATTTTCCGTTTTTGGGAAAAGCCTCAACACTTGCACCTAACTCATTTGGTCAATGTTGACCCTAAAGGTTTTCCAAGGAAACGTTGTTTACACATGAGAGTTTGCATTTTAAAAAGTAGTTAGCATTGAACTAACTAGAAACAACTTGAATTCAGGACAAAGAACTTTTCCAAAGGACTTGACCCTTGACAACTTGTACTTTTACCCTTAAAGTTACTTTCCATGACCACCTAGAGTTGTCTAAGTAAACAATGCTTAATTTTATCAACACAAACCATTACTTAGACTGCTTCACAAAACACATACACCTTGAAGCAAATGGACATAAAATTTTCAAGGACTTGAAATTCCTTACAATTTTGTTTAAAATATTATCCTAGGAAGAAGTCATTATAATTTAACAACTAGTACTAATTCACAAAAGTATAGAGCCCTCACTATAGTACATGCACCTATTGTTCCATGACCACACAAGATTTCCCAAGTAAACATTTTAAATTATTTAGCAAATTATCCTTCTAAGGCCGTAAATAACTTGTGGTAAGGAAAGGGTACTTCTAATGATCAACACAACAATGAAGAGTTAGGTGTATGAATATACCTAAGAAACTTGAAGGTAATATTGTTGCCTTCTAATTCTCCTTTGAGTAACATCCTTACTATTTGGTGAAATAATGGTCTCTAAAGTCCAAAAGGCAACAATATGTTGGACTATAGCTTCACACAAAACATCAGCACGTTTTCTTGTCCTTTTTTGTAACCAAAATGCATCTCTATTGTTGTCTAAAGTGTGTCGCCTTTCAATTGCTCTCTTGATGTTCTTGTGATCAACACCCAAAATTCGTACAACGTGTCTATTATTATTTGTCTTGTCAAATGTTACTAAAGCATAAACAATATCTTTGGCCACGACAATGGCTGAAGACTTTTGACCTCTCAATTGGTTTGTCAAACCACATTTTAGATTCTCTATGACACTTTGAATCTTTTTCGATTTCCTTAAATCATGTAAGTATTCTGGTACACACTTTTGCAACATAGAACTTACCAAAAACTTTTCAACAACTATACCTGTAAAGGAAATTGAGTACCCTTTTAAGAATTCAAAAATGAGAAAAAATATAATACTGGCTAGTTCAACATTTCGCCTTTAAATGTGTCGTTGATTGTCAAGGCTAGAACATGTAGTTGTTGCAAGCATCACAAGGATGCATGTTTGTTCTTTTATTAGTTCTGTTGCTCATAATTCTGTTTGACACCGTCAACAATTTTGTTGCCATTCCTTCTTATATGCCCTCCTTTTCTTTCCATAATTAATGTTTGCATCCTTGTCTTCTAGTGTGCCCTCCAATCGATGATCATAAAAAATCCCATCTATACCTTCATTTCCACAAGCAAGCTACACTTTTGGAACCTCAAAGTTGCATGCATTTGAGGGTCTATATTGAAATTCTCTTGCATCAACATCACAAGGTAGTTGTAATTGTTTCCTTTTTTTGTTCAAGTCTTCCATTTTCATAAGGAAATGGGGCACTATAGGAATCGATGATGCTGCATCACACAATAATGTATCTTATGAAGTCTTCAACTTGGAAATTAGCTTCGTCCCATAAAATTTTCATAATTCATCAGAACCATGTAAGCCCAAAATTGCTAGAAAAAAGTTAAAGTCACAAATGTTCACTAGCTACCTCTATGCTCACAGTAGTTGAATCATAACAAATGTTGAAGGAAAAGAACTTCAAACGGACTCGATGGTTCCTTGATATCCAACATCCTTATACCCTTTTTGCAACCTCCTTCACCTTCAATTGATACATGTCTAGAAGAAGGTTGTGAAGAGACAACAAAAATGCTACAAATTTCACAACAATGACCCAACATCACATGACGATTTGTGACAAGCATGGCATTTCATTCCAAGAATGGCACACATTGACAAGTAGGAGACATTGAAGCTTGTCGCAAAGTGGTAGTGATGGTAAGAGCTTGCCATTCATGATGATTGTTGAGGAGCATGATGTTACGTTGGTGCATTGAAGCTTGCCACAAAGTGGTAGTGATGGTAGGATTCAAGGAGCCAAACCATGGTGTAGAGTGGTGGGTGCGAACTTGCGAAGGTGCAACAAAAGTTCAAAGGTTTTCTTCAAAGGGTTTAGGGTTTTCCTTAGAGGTCTCCAATAGGAATCCCATTGAAAGTTATGTATGGTAACTAGAGGTCTACGATAGTAATACCATCTAGGTTACATACAGTTTGAGACTTCAATGTTTGAGATTTCAAATTTAAAGCCTACATTATGGACATCCAAAGTTGACCCTAATTGGGTTTTCAATCCAATTTCAACACTATCATCCATGTAGGCCTATGTCCATCCATGAACTTTGGATTCCAAAAATACAAGTAAAATTGTGTTTACATTTGAAATGACTTCATTCATATACACTTCAAAACATTTGAATTTACATCTTTCATAGAAAAACATGTCTCAAAGTTGTCTACTTTTAGAACTTTACATTATTAAAAAAGGAAATATACCTAGAACTTATTTTGTGCAAACTATTTAAGCCATGTGGCTATTTACCCAAAACCCTACCTAATTGTAACTACATGATAATTATCAATGCTAAAGTTTTTTACATTTTTATTTTCCATAATATTTATAATGCATTCATCTTCTTTAACATGTAAAAACGAATAACTTTTGTTGAAGACACATCATCAAAATCCATGATTTACAGCCAAAGGCACATTTGAACCAAGAAGATTTAAATCTAATGTAAATATGACTTTATCCAATTTCAAAACATAATTCTATTTTACTTATCAATATTAAGATCTCCTTAAATTTTGAGAAAGAATCACCCATGTTTCATATGAGAAAAAGACATTTGAAAAAAAACAAAAAACTGTCCACAAGTATATTTTGAGTGCTTAAAACATGCAAAAGGACTCTTGCAACATCTTCAATTTGCATGAAATTTTGATTATTGAAACTTTGCAAATGTTGTAACCCATTTCACAAAAAAAATTGAATTTTCAAATTATTGTCTTCCCATAGTGATCTTTCAAAAATAAATTAATACAACTTTAAAGCATTGTCCACACACATTGTGGCTCTTTTTATTTTGATTGCACCCATAATTGAATAATATTTTTGAAAAACTTAAATTCATTTGAAAAAAACTAAATTTTTATTATTGAATAACATTTCAAAAACCATTTTTTGGAAAAACTAAATTCAACCACATGACTTGTAAATGGGAAAACCTTTGTGATTAATACAAAAATAAATAAAATATACCTTTCATATCTTAAACCTTCATTTGCTTTAGGAATTTATATTATAAAATTTTCCTTCCAATATATCATAATTTTAAATTAAGACATATGAGTCCATATAATTTATCCACATAAAATATTTATAAATGGATCATAAATTGAGCATATCTAGAAAATATATATTAAATGTTCTTATGTTATTCATTATAAGTATGATGCATAAATTTAGTCTATATATTTTTATTTTTATTTTAAATATTGATTAATATTAAAATATTAGTTAATATTCTGAAATTATATATTATATTCATTTTTAGAAATATAATCTAACATAATTGTGTAATAATATAAATTTCTTATGAATATAAAATATATTTTTATACACAAAATACACAAAATCTTACTTCAATTTATGATAAAATTCTAATTTAAAAATAGATTTTTTATTTCCCACATCTTACACTTTTAATTTATTTTTTCAATAAAATATAAAATTTTATTTAAATGTCTAATATATAATTAATTCACATAAAATATTTGAAATGGATCATATATCAAGTATATTTTTAAGTGTAATATATTTTTTTCTATTATATATATGTATAATATTAATTGAAATTAATTTTTTACATGTCATTCATTATTTATGTTTACATTCATATTAAATGATTAATACTTTTTTTGAATCATTGTAAAGTAATTGTATGACCACATTATCTATGTAATGACACATCATTTGGTCCATGTCATCATTTACTAATCAAATGCACCACTAATATGTGACCACAATTTTTTTCACATAAGATTTGAAATAATATTCTATGACTACAATCAATTATATAGTCAATTAGGACATCTAATCACTGATTTCTTGATTGTAAAAAACATAATTCCTTCTAGGGGACATATTATCAAAAATAATTAACCAACATTCTTTAGGTTGGTTAGGGCCTCTAATTGAATAGCCTCCTTTAACTTAAACAACCTTATATTATGTTGTACTATTTTCTCCCTAACAACCACTAACTAGGGGTTTTTGGAACTAGAAACGGTAGAAACACTTGGCAACTGTTAAGGGTTTTTTGGATCGGTAATTTTAGAAAACACCTTGACATTACAAGGCGTTTTTTGGATTAGAAATTGTAGAAAACACTTGGTCGTCGCCAAACGTTTTTTGGATTGGAAATCGTAGAAAATGTTTGGTTATCGCCAAACGCTTTCTAGATCAAAGAAAAGTGGGAATCCCAGACAATGTTTTTGCGTAGTTATATCGGGCATAGAAACACCTGGGGGTTGCCAAGTGTTTTTGGGCAAAGATATTGGGCGCATAGATGCTTGGCAACCCCCAAGCATTTTTACACATTAATATGGGGCAAAGTGACGCATGGTGGCCATTAAACGTTTTTGCATAGTATTGCTAGGTGCAAAAATGCATGTTGGCTGCCAAATGTTTTTGTGCAGTAATGTTAGCTTGTAATGGGTGGGTTGTAGAACACATGTTATGGCCATAATTTTGATCCTTCATTTAATGAACATTCTATTTGTTCTTGGCTTCACAAGATATGGATGATGAAATTTGACCCTTGGTAGCTATGTTGGTATTTGGCATGCAAATGAGAATGAAAGGGTGAGGATCAGTATTAGAATGTGTAGCGATTTGTCAATTGTTCCTATATATCGACCATGTGGAGTGGAGAATTACATAGTGGTTTCAATTGAAGATGTGAATGAGGATTGTGAACATTGCAAACTATTTTGTTTAATTCCAAGTGTGAGATACTATGAATTAGTGGTGGGAATAAAGGTTTTTTGGCCCTACAAATATTTGTCAATGAATGATGAAGAGGTTGCAACAACAAGAGACCAATGTCACATGATCATGGATGGGGTGAATAATCTTTTGAAGAAGTGAATTTCATGTAAGGATGATTCCTTGGTGGACAACTTTTGGAGTGAGAACATCCGTGATGTGGAAAATATGGGTAATATTGTAGAGGAATTACATGGTGAAATGATTTATATCTAAAGGTGATGTGGAAAGGTCCGTTGGGGAGTCTAGGTTTGATTCCATGAGCAAGGAAGGAAGTGAAGAGGATATTGTAGAAGGCAATGAAGAGGTTAGTAGCGATCCAAATTTTGAATGAAATAAGGAGGACTATAACTAGGGAAATGCATGCATGAATGATGATGTAGTGCATGGCCATGGTGTGAGAGGGAGAAATTCAATATAGTAGAAAGATGTTAGTCTGAATGGCAAGGAGTTGAATGCAATCTTGTACACAATGTTAGGGTTTTCCTTACAAAGGTTGTGTGGTTGCATGCAACTCATAGGAAACATTTCTTGATGATTAGCTTAGGGAGGACCATGTTGGGCTTTACATCTTTTATTGTCTTATGATTGTGTCAACAATCATGACCATTTGCTAACTCAGATAATTTTGATGGGTACCCCTTCATAAAACATCCAATTTCATTCAATGAAACCCACAAACTAGATGTTGATGATGTGGGAGTAATTGGTGTAAATTAAAAAAAAAAATTCCTTTCATAAGAGGAAGCAAAGTGTAGTTGACTCTTAGGGTTCCATTTCTAGAATTGAAAAAATGTTGTTAGAGGAGTTTGTGCATAATGTGGGTGTGGCAAATTGTTGCGCCATGAATTGTTGTCAAACATTTTCCTCGTGAAAAGACCTTGTTGTTGAGATATAAATTTTGGAATTTATCATTTGAAGACTGAAGAGCCTATGGTTTAGATATTCTAAGAAGGTTGCATATGAGGGGAGTCAAAATCGAACAAAAATTTATCATTATTCAAGGTTTAGACATTTGTGAAATTATTTAATATTAGATTGTTAGTCTTTCAAAGTTGACATATATGTTGTACAAATTAGACAACGAGTGAGGTTGTCAGTTTTTACCACAAAGGTACACATAAATTACATATGTCAACCTAACAAGTGGAGTTCAATGTTCAATCATTGATTGATTTGTATGTGGATACAATGCCACATCAAATGAAGGATTGGAAATGGTAGACAAGATGTGTGACGTCTTTTGCTTGAAACATGGAAGAATCTATAGGAACATAGTGATTAGGTGAATTATATGGAATGCTAGCACTTTTTTTTTAATCTACTAACAAATGTTTGGTAGTTGACAAATGTTTTTAGTGAAAATTTATTTTTTAACAAATTGAAATATTTTTTTGAATATATATTTGGTGACATACATCTATCATTGAGAGCCTAATATTTTTTTGTTTTTTTGTATTTGTGGGTTGGCAGATAAACAAGGAATTAAACATTGGAGGTATTTTTCAATCTACTATGAGTAGGTTGAGGAAAAGACACCATCTAAATGTTGATGTGCGAAAGCAGGGGTCAATGTTTATGAAATACACTGTTTGTGAATCCCTAAAGGACTTGATATCCAAATTGGGAAAAAATAGCAATGAGGTTTTAAAGTATGAGTTGAAGTTAATAAAACATATCCTACAACAAGAATCATGTAAAAATTTATACCATATTTGGAGGACAAAGTCAATGTGATTAAAGGATGAATTCCTATGTATTATTCCACTAGAAGAAAAACATGTATTTTCAACTAGTCTTTGCGACTAAATTTTAATCACAAGAGACATTTTGCAACTAAAATCCCTTTAGTCGCCCAAGACAAGTCGCATGTGATAAATTAGTCGCAAATGACAAAGGGTATTGTATGAAAAAAAAGTCAACAAATACATTTCATCCTTTGACTTCATTGTATACGTATTGTCACATGCGA
>Ga0209208_10000804_pt1 | contig 42441 bp, 30 predicted proteins | sample S1TSphfallax_3_FD_187694 | JGI IMG/M metagenome (GOLD analysis project Ga0209208, IMG submission 187694) | Host-associated microbial communities from peat moss isolated from Minnesota, USA - S1T2_Fd - Sphagnum fallax MG (SPAdes) (version 2) | ecosystem: Host-associated > Plants > Peat moss >... | reverse complement strand
AGAACAGACAACCTTGTAACAGACAGACACCACCACTGTAGCTTTAATATATAAGATTGTAAAAGTGCCAAACTTGGGTAAAAAAAATTTATGCCTTTGCCCCTGAGGGAGTGACTCAGGAACAGATGTAGTTTTCAACTTCATCTGGTCCCCACATTTTGAGGAATGAGATCATATTTTGGGAACTTCATTTTAATTGTTGTTCATTTCAACTTGCCTTAAGGGGCAAAGCCATGCCATGATGAGGCCCAACATAAATGATCACCAGGTTTTGATGGCAGGTGCTTATATTAGTACCTTTTTAAAGTCAAGGTGCATCATGTCATAGTGTGAAAATGTGTGCATGGGAGTTAGAACAATGAAATTGTTAGTAAAAATATTTTTTTATTTAGGGCAATAAATATTGTAGGTACCAATAATAACTTCTATTTTATTTTGTTGTGTATTGAGATTATAATGTATCAACACATCATATTTTTATCATGCATTTGTTATCATGCATCATATTATGCTATCATCATAAATTTCATGGTATATGTGTTTTGTGTAAGCAAGGGTGGGAAAATTTTCAAAATGACTACATGGATAAGAGGTTACCATGTTTCTAACCATTTCTAGTTTTGTGGTTAACCATACAATGATCACTAATGTATTAAAAAATATCAATACATAAAAATTTCAAAATACATGGACACAAAACTATAACATTTCCAAGTTTGTGGGTAAGGTAAAATAATTGTTTATTTAGTCAAAAAAACACCAATCTACTATTGACATGTGATGTGAGCAATACATTGAGTGTATTCCTAGTATTTCACACTTGAAAAATAAAGGGCTACATATGAAAACTTGACATTTGGTTTACATTTCCCACCACTTTTCAATTATAACTAACTATTATTTATCATGTTTTTTTTATACACTAATGATTTGTTGATACACTAAGGAATTTTTAACATGTCTAAATATAGGAAGATTAGTTGGAAATTTTCAAAACATATGGACAAGAGGTTGTTATGTTTCCAAGTTTATAGATATGGTATTATAACTATTAATTTAGTATAAAAAAAACCAATCTATTATCAACACAAGATGTGAGCAATACATTGAGTTTATTATTAATATTTCACATTTGAAAAATAAGTGGCTACATATGAAAATTTGACACCTAGTATACATTTCCCATCACTTTTCAATTAAAATTTTATATTATTTTATGACATGTTTTTTTGATACATCAAAGATTTATTGACACATTAAGGATTTTTCAACATGTCTAAACATGGGAAGAACAAGAAATTTTTCAAGATAAATGGACAAGAGGTTGCCACATTTCTAGGTTTATGGGTAAAGTAAAATAATTGTTGATTTAGTCAAAATGCACCAATATGTTGGCATGTGTTGTGAACAATACATTGAGTGTATTACTAGTATTTCTCACTTGAAAAGGAAATGGTTGCATATTGACACATGGTATACATTTCTTGCCATTTAAAAACTATAACCAATTATTATTTGCCATATGTTTTTCATACACTAAGGGTTTTTTTAACATGTCTAAACATATGAAAGGTGGGAACTTTTCCAAAATGTAGTTACAAGAAGTTGCCATGTTTCTAAGTTTATGGGTAAGGTAAAATCACTATTAATCTAATTAAAAAAACACAAATTTGATATTAACATGTGGTGTGAACAATACATTGATTGTATTGCAAATATTCCACACTTGAAAAATGAATGGCTACATATAAAAATTTGACACCTATTATATATTTCTTGCCACTTTTCAACTTTAACCAGTTGATATTTGCATTTTTCAATCTATTTTTAATATTTTTTTGAATGTTCAAGAAGGATTATTTTGCATATTAAAATGTGGGGTCACATTTTTCAAGCTTTTGCAAATCAAGTGACATGAATTTCCTTTTCACATGTTCTTCTTGTGTTATTCCAAGGGTGTTATGGAACACATTTTTGAAATTTTTATAAAGTTTCACATGTCATTGTGACCTAATTTAATGTAAGTGAAAATTTTACCCTATTTTTTAGCATGTAAGATTAATTTTATGTTGACCATCACAAATTTGAATTTAAGGCATTAAAAAATGATCTTATACAATGGTTTCTATATGCATAGAAGGGAAATTGTTGCATTTGTATGAGCATAAGTTGAACTACAAGCATTGGGACTTGTAGTTCAAAGCTCACTAAATGGGTTTTTTGATCTTGAAGATCTCTTTTGGGAGGTTGCCATTTGACAAATTGGGATACAACAAGGCCCCTTGTCATTAATCCCCACCATTTGGTGCTTGATTTCATAATTGGTAAGGAAGGTTAAGGTGGTCGATAATGTTGCATGCAAAAAACACATCATCTACCTTCACAATCATTTGCAACAACCATGAATGGATAATGCTTTCGAGTTTCAATGTTCAAATTTTGACTTCCATGACATTCTTGCCCTAAGATTTGCATGTGTATTATGCACATATAGATGTGATGTTCATCATTTTATAAACTAATTTTATTATTATATAAATGTGAAGCATGTGATTAGTTTTTTACTTTTTAATGCAATTTATGCCCATAAGTAGCATTAAATCGGTTCACATGATTGTCTATAGGTACCAATGTCAATATGGTCCCAATGATCTTATAACTATTGTTAAGGATATTACACAAAATCAAAATGTGTGTCCAAAAAAATAGACACCAATGGAAAAGTAATCCTATCAAATATTGGCCATAAAAATACATGAGATTCCAAAAGAAAATGGGGTGGCTCTATAAAAAAGTGATGGAAAGTTGAATTCACCATTAAGACATTGTATCTGCTCAAGCATGTTAATCAAAATGGTCTACATGTGCACAGGGATTTAAAGTTGGGTGATAGATCTACATTTGTTGATGAACTATCATAAGAGATTAAGGATTTTGTGATTGAATAACTAAGGCTTGAATTTGCAATGTCTCAAATCATGGCAAAACATCTTGTTCAATGAGGAACATGTCTTTATTTAAATTAGACATCTCCCTAACATGACACTTTCACTTCACAAGTTTAAGGTGTTGTTTGGGGAATTGGTTCAAGAAACATATTGACTACACAAGTGTGATGGGAAAAGTGTGTGTATGTGGGTCGAACAAAACAATAATTTAATGTTTTATTATCAAGAAATTGGGGTAGAGGTGGATGGTGGTCTCATTGGGCAAAACATGTTTTTCATTCTAAGTATCCAAACATTGTGGCAAAAGGAGATGATGGTTGAACTTGGGCACCAAGGGGTGGTTGTAGGTGATGTAAGCTTTGGGACAAATGATAAAAAGGTGATACATATGGTTTAATATTTAATACATGCATGTGGTCTAATACATTGGTATATATGTAGTTTAATACAATTGAAACATAAATAAGACAAATCAAAGGACGTAAATAATACATGTAAAAATTTGCAAATGTTAATAGATCAATCATGCCTTCATTCATTATATCTCATGTTAATGTTCAATTAACATTGCCTTCAAGTATTTTCTATTTACACCGTACTATATTAATATATTGTGAATTGTGATAGTTCCCCTTTTATACCATAATGTTGTTTGACCAATGGCATAATGGCATTCGTTTAGCATATTGTATCACATCATGATGTAGGCCAGATGACTTGACACCATGGATGCACACTTTGAATGAGAGCATTCACAAAATGCACCCATCATGGCATCTCAATGCTTTCATAGTTGATTGTGCCCAAGGGGAAATCCATTGCATCAAGTAAAGTCCCCTCCCCTTCCCCTTTTTTGTATAACTAATTGTCACTTAAATATTATTCAATATGCCATTTGCCCCAATGGATGTAACATGTATTAGCATTGATTAAATATAAGTTCATTAAATTTCATGTTACATGCATTTTATTTCTTGTAGGACTATATGGCCAAACATTGCCATTTTCTTATGTTTGTGGCATATGAAAAAAAAATGACAAAAACAAGCATGTATAAACATAAAAGACCATACATTACTATGTAATGTATTGCAAGAATGAAGGAACATCATGTATGACAAGGATGGTGCATTTGGACTTGGTGTTGAAATGTGGGTGATGAATAGGCTACAATGATTTAATAACAAATACCTTATAGATAATATTTTTGGAAAATTGGCAACATAAGATTCACATGTGAATTGGTTGGATTTTGAAATCTACCATATGCTAAACAAGATACCAATGTTGCAATTGAAAGTTACAATACATATTTAATTAATTCTAGACTTTGAAAAAGTTTGAAAAATTAAAAAATGAATTTTGAGAGTTTAAAGATAAATACAATAACATCTTCAAGCTGGTGGGCACTAAACAAAGTGTTCAAATGACAAATTTGCATAAGAATTTTTTTCACCATGAGAATAATCAACATTCATGACAATAGATAAACATGGTGGCCATCGGAATTTAAGAACTAGAAGACCATAAAAAAAGGGGTGCAAAACTAAAACATTGCATAACATCAACAAGTAAACAATGTAGTGGAAAATTTTCAAAACACAATTTGAAATATCTATAATTTTATGTCATTGAATTCTGCAGAGTATTAACCAAAGAATTTACAATACCTAAAGTTGATGTATCTCATAAATTGTTGGTGGACCATTGAACAAAAAAGCTTGCAGGGCATTAAACAATTGAAAAGAGTTATTTCTTAAAAAATAAAATATCTAGTGGCCACCAATGGGTATAATATTCCTAGCTACAAATTTACTAAAACATATACATTCAACATGTAACCTTGAGTAGGAATAATTTTCTTATTATGAAATATGAAATATGAATTTCACCCACTAGAGCCAACAACCAAAGTAAACCTCAAGTGCACAAAAAAAATGATTATCAATTTATTGATTTCATACAAATACATTGAATTTCAAAAAATATCTCACCATCCATATAGGAATTTGGAATATGAACTATTGAAACTGAAATTCCACTCTACAAGCAACCAAAATTTGAGGAATCATTTAACCTTTTAGACCAAGAGTTAAATATGTAATTACATCCTTCGCCTCTATAAAAAAAAAACCTAGTTGACAACATGATTTTTTATTAATTAAAACTATAAATGCCTTTGCGCAGTTTACAAACAAAGACCAAAATTCATTGTAAGCAGAAATGAATAATTGAAATTTCCCCAAAATTACAAACACTAGACAAAGTATAAAATAAAAACAAATAACTAAACAAATGTGAAATGAAAGACATGGAAAACATAACTAAAACAAGGACGGGTTTAGGGTTTAATTAGGATGTCACCTAAAGGAAGTTGCAATATCACCATATTCTCGCCCAAACTTCTTTCAAACTGCTTGAACCAAGAATAAAACGGATATTGAGAATTGAGCGATGACTTCAAAAATTGCATATTGATTGCAAAATGGGCGTAACTCATCTTTGCAAAGGGAAAACCTTTCAATGGTGGTCACAACCAAGATGCAAGGTCTAACCATTGCACCTTGTTTTTGGATAATTCACGTCCTTTGAATGGTTCAAGGAAAAGTCCGCTTCATTTTGGATTTTGAAGGGCCTTGCTAGGCTCATCATCAATGAGCAATGTTTGATCTTTATCCCCATAAGGTAGACCTCTACAAGTAAGGTGAACTCAGTTCAAGTCTTTCAAATAGTAATAAATTAAGTGTGTGAGCTAACTTGTTGTTGCACTACACTTCTCATGTCCCCAAACAAACACAAATTGATTGACGAAAGTTTTGGGCATCAACAAAGGTAGAATTTTAAGGACATCTTCTCACAATATACATGACCAAATAGCAATGTAAAAATGTTCAAGAAAAGAAATCATGTACTCCAACACAAATTTTCAACTTGGAAACATGTAAATTCTTCCTAGTCTTTCGTTGATCCCCTTGAAGAAGGGCACACTTTGGAAAATAACAAAAGACACCATTGACATTAAGAATGAAGAGCTTTTTAGTTCTACTAGATCAAGGTAGAAAAGTCCGAATCTATGTCTTTGCATTAGAAAGAAAAACATCATGCACCTACAAAAAGAAAAAAGGTTAGAGCAAAGATAAATTAAAGAAGGAGTAGAGGCCTCAATCCTTGTCATAGGAAATGTTAGTCCAACACATAATTTACAAGAATTAAGTTGATATCCATAATATGAAAGGATAATTTTGGCCGAGAATTGGGTAAGAACATGGACTGAAAACACACATATCATGACTTAATGGCCACCAGGTGGATGAGGGAGAACACTTAGTGGCCACTAGGTGGATGAAGGAAAACACCTAGTGGCCATTAGGTAGATGTTGGAAAAGACCTAGGGGCCACCAGATGGTTGCAGGAGTGCAAAGTCCAACCCAAGGCCCATTAGGCCAAAACTAGGTGCTTTAAATACAAAGAGTATAAGCAACATTCAACAATAAAATTAAATATTTTTAATAAATTTTATCAAAATGAAATTTTTGAAATATTTGAACAAGCAAAATTTGAAGATGAACAATTAATAAGATTTTTTTCTGTTTATATTGGGTAAAAACACAATAAAAGGAACCGTGGTGACCAAGGTTTTGATTTTACTAAGGATTTCATTTTACAATTGTCCTACATGTATTGGTCTATTAAATATCGAAGTTGTATTTTAAATGTAATTTTTGGGACCCGATATTAATATCGAGACCAAACATGACTCATATTATAATAAAAACTATATATTTTTGCATGAGGACCTAGATTATAGTCAAATGTATAATTTTGTTCTTAACTATGATGACAAATTTTGAACTTTTTTGAATATTATGGACGTTAATAATCAAAATCAACAACATTTGTTAAAAGGATTTAATAAATGTGAATTTAAAAATATAAACACATGTGGCCCTTCTTATGAAGTATATTGGAGCCCATAATAAATTTGAAAACATTTGATGAAGGTTTGAGTAACAAAAAGCACATTCAAATTTTAGAGTCCTTAAAAGGACCTTGTCGACAAGTGCCTTGTGTATGACAAAGGACTCTAACAACATAGTGAAATGACTCCAAATTCATAGGAGTCCAATTTCATGAGCACCAAAACATAATTACAAATTATGGATAAATAATTCATTAAATAAAATTAATGGTGATTTTCCAAACTAATGTAAGTGTAGTTTTAAACATTGTCAACAACTTCCTTGGTTCTTTTTACTGTGAATGTACCCAATTTCAATTTTGCACTATTACAAAAAAAAGGGTTAGTGGTCCAACTACATTTCACAATTAACATTTATAAAAGTCTTGGATTATTTCAATCAATACATCTATCCTACCAAAGGGATTGTGTTCAACAAATGTGGGAACACAATATCTAGATGAATCAAGATTTTCCAAATAAGGGAGAATAAACCCCAACAAATATTGATCCTCCTCACGACGGCCATCAAACAACTCCCAAAAATGGCATTGTACAAGCCATTAAACATGCTTTTGTATGGTGTACCGTCTATGAACAATGTGTTGCTAAAGTGAGTGTGAGGATAAGTAGAAAAGAAAATGTCAAGGTTCTTGTGGAAAATTGGTTCATCAAGTTTATCCAATAAGAAATGTGGATTTTGCATGCAAAACTTTTGATCAAACATTTTGGAAACATGTATAGATATTTGTGTTTTGTGCCAGATTTGATCCAAATAATTATAAATATTGTGATGTTGGGTTGTAGACCAAATATAGACCTAGAATTGCACAAGACATTTTTCCAAAAATTCCTTCAATCTAAGACGAGGAATGATAGTGCAAGAACCCTTATCAAAGCGTGTGGCAATTATAACTCCATTCAGATTGAAAATCACATGAAATGGAGTCACCTTTGCTACAGGCGAATGAAGTACTATGGGAGTCAACATTCGAAGTCAATGGAATTTCATTCAAATTGACTTCAAAAACCGTGTGTGAACTTGGTGACTCCACATCTTCTAATTGAGGCATTTGGGAGTTGAAACTCGATGTTGGTGGAATCTCATCCAAAATGGCTTCAACAATTGTGCATGAATTTGGCAATTCCCTATCTTCCACTTCCTCAAGAAATGATGCATCGATATTTTTTAAAAAAATAAGCAAATAGTATTTGTGAAAGGCTGGAAATAGACTGACCATATAAATCAATGAGATTGGAAAATCCAAAAAAACATTGGAAGGAAGGAGCCAAAAAAAATTTGCACTCCGTATTACAAAAGTTGAATGATTTCTACAAAAACTAGCAAAACAAGCCATGGTGCATTTTTCAAACAACGTCCAAAATTTGACATCATCTTCCTTGATACTTTTGATGGTGCTAGAAGGATATAACTCCATAAAGGTGAAAACATTAAGCTCAATGTAATGAAGGAACTTTAAGTACGAGATAAGAGTCTTCATTAGATAATTATCCTCTTTTGGGGTGTATTCATAGGACTCAACAAATATTACATTAAAAGGAGGATTCAAGAAGGTTTTATAAGGCATATAGTCTACCAACAATGTATTCCCAAGGTGAGTATTAGGATACCTAGGGAAGAAATAAAAAAGGCTTTTATGATATTTTTTTAATCATGAGTGAAATGATTGACATGATTAAAGTCTATTTTGTAGGGAAACTACAGAAAATGCTTGTTAATCTTGCACAAATCTTGACCCATAATCCTTTGCAAGTCAATCTTAATACCCATGTCTTCTACTGTTTTTTTCAAATAGGCATTTATCTTGGCAAGTGGAATAGATGGTAAACTGTTTTAAACACCTCAAGAGGAATTCCTTTAGAACTGGCCTGGGAGCAATGTTCTTGCTTAATAAGGTGTGAGCTCGAGCTAAGTTAAATGGTGGAGGTAGGAGGTGATTAATTTTGAAATAGTCCTTCCCAACAAGGACCCCCTTCAAATCGAAAATCATATGCAAAGGACTCACTTTTACGTCCTTTGCGTCTACAGGAGGAGGAGATTTGAAACCTCAGAGCACAAGCTTTTTCCCCTTATCTTCCTCGGTAGATTCACGGAGAAGTTAGTGAAATGTATCATCTTTGGCCCCATCAAATCTTACAAGGGTCAAATGTGGCCTTGTCAATACCAATGGCTCAAGGGATGAAAAAGACGTAGGTGGAGAATGTGGTGGGAACGCAAAACCTCAATAGGGTGAAACCTTGATTGGAGATGACATTGGTTTCCTTTATGATTCTTGCATTTTTGCATGCCTTTTCCAATGCAATTTAATCTCGTCCAGTTTTCCAAGTAATTACAACAATCTTTCAAAATCACTTAGGCCAAGAAAAGACCCAAGCTTGTCCTAATCATTTGAATCCTCAAACGTGTATTCATTAAATCATCACACAAAAATGCACCTTCACTTGTAAAAAGAAAATATAAAAGGGTGAGAATGTAACCAAACTAGAAAAATTCCGAATAAACCAAATGAAAAGTAAAAAAACTTTGAAAAAAAACATTGAAAAGGGAATTAGAAGACAAATAATGGAAGCCAGAAAGTTTGAAAAGAAATATTGACAAGCACAACAAAGGACTCAATTTTTGTATCCTCCACAACTGTATTTTTAAAATTCTTCAACCACATGCTAGTTTGGTGGCCACCATATACGACAATTTGGTGGCCACCAAATAGTTCAATCTAGAGGCCACAAAATTGTTGTTTAGTGGCCACCTATTTGGTGGCCATGAAATATATCATTGTATCTAGTGGCCACCAAATATAATGATATGATGGCCACTAAATAGATTGTTGTATTTGGTGGCCACCAAATAGATTGTTGTATATGGCAACCATTACAAAACAATATATGTTGGCCGCCATATGTAGAATATTTGGCAACCAAAACACAAGATAAAGGATATAAAAGTATCTGGTGGCCACCAAATCTAATCTAAGTGTTAAAGTAAATGTATTCATAATTTTAAAAAATTGTACAATGCTTAATGAAGAAAGTCGTTAGTCATCATTTAATCTAGCTTTAGTTGGGCTCAAGTCTTCAAGAGGAACTTGTTTGTTCATCTTTGTACCAATATCATCATCATTGAAATCCTTGACATCATCGTCCCTAGTAGCAATGGTTTTATGCGACGATTCTATAGAAGAGATGTCAAGTCGTGCTGATATATCATTGGAAAGTTGCTTGTCATCTGTCATTCTTTTCTTTCCAGCCACACAATATTGAAAACTTTTAAAGATCAATAAATTATCGCTATTTGCTCTCGTGCTTACCTCTTTAATAATAACCTTACTCATGTTTTTCTTCCTTGTTGCAGGAACAAATTTTCCTCTTCATGTAGTTCTTCTTTTGCATTTGGCCTTTGTTGTTTAGGATTTATAGGCGAAGGTGAAACACAAATTTGTATTATACAAAACTAATAGACTAATCACTATAATCCGCCTTGTTAAACAAGTCCATCGAAATGAGCTTAAGGGCCTGAACCTTTTTTTCCTACACAACATCGATATTGGTTCAAATTCTTAAATGGACAACAAACCTTGAAACATGGATATAGATTTGAGATTCGCAAGAGCATACTAGACATATATTTGTTAATACTCCACCAACAAAGATACTAAAACATGCCATTCCACCACGCAAAAGTGGTTATAAAATGAGTCAAATGGTGTTTGGGTTGAATTCCAACGTATACAACCTATATTATTCTAGAAATGGACATTCGTAGAAGGGGACACACGTTGGAAGACGCGTTGATGCAAAAATGTTAGCTTGCATAGACTTTCCTTCTTGTGAAGGAAAAAGATAAATGTATACCAAAAGTGGCAAGTTCATCCACAAACTTGATGACCTCAATAAAGGAATTTCTTGTTTGGAAGCTTGGTAAAACCCATGTTCCATAAAGAGTCATCCATGAAGTCTTCTTCTTGAAATGTGATGACCAAATTGTTAAAATACTTTTAGTCACAAATATAGACAATTGTTTTGAAGGTGACCTTCATGGACAAGCTCAAGATTACACTTTTCCAATTTGTTAGAGAACAAACATCTGGGTCCTCATTTAAATAATTCATTTTTGAGAACAAAACAAATGTCTTCCCTAACTTATGGTTTAAGAAGTTGACATTCCTTGAAATTTTTTCCACAAGGTCTTTAAGGTTGTCAAGTTCCATTAGTGGATCCACCCTATAATGCAGCTTGAGGCGCACATGGCCCATCTATGAGTTTTTGTCAACGAACCTTGTAGTCCATTGCTCAAAAACCTCGTTAAAATCATTGGAGGAAAGATCCTTGGATGGATTCATACGGATTTTTCCCTTGAAGAAATCATTGTTTAGTGTCCTTTCCAATAGCATAAATAATACCTTGTTATACTTATGTTCTAATTTAATTTTTTCCCATATTTCCTCAATGTAAGGATGTGGACTTTGTGCCATCAGTTCAAGATGTTTAAGGAATAACATGATTTCATTTTGAATGATCTTCCTTTTCTTGATGTTGTAGCAAAATTATGTCATTGTCAAGAGGTGTGGGTTACTTCCCATCATAGGCCGATCTTGCAACAAAATTTTGTGCGATTTCAAACCATGTGCAAACTTCACCATGGGAGTCTCCTTTAGACTCACAAGGTAATTAAATGCGGACTTTCCCACAGGTTGTGGTCTGGAAGGAAATTTTCCATACCTATCCAATGTCTTTCCTTGTTCCCACAACTACAAAATCTCCTTCCACTCTTTGTAGAGCATGTTTGAACACAACAAGATTGACATACATTCTTTAACTGACCGAATTGTGAACATAATTGTTAAGGACACTTGGAAACTCACACAAAACTAGTAAAACACATTAGATCATTCCCAGCACCTTAGGTAAACATGTAACATGGATTTTGTGCAGAAATGATTTCGAAAATCCATACCTTGTAAGTTTGAATATTCTTCTTATCTTGTCCAAATCCTAGGCTTGGTCAACCGAACTCAATCCATATTTTTCTTGCATGTTGAAGATTCTCCCTATATGAAGGGATCAAGTTCTTTAATGTATTTACATTATTGAGGACAAACAAAAGCTTGCAAAGCATTACGGAGTCAACATTCTAGACGATAACAATACCAGAGGTTTGGAATCATTCGTGTATGTTTTCATTGACATCTTCCATTGTGAGTATATTTTGAGGAAATAAAACAACAAATTAACCCAAAGGAATTGAATGAAACCTCTGGAGTAATGGGCAAGGAATCAACAATAAGAAATTATAGTATGGCAATCACCTTCACGGTTTAGATTGTATGTTGTCCACCCATAATAAAAACATCAAATTGGAAAGAGTAGATCAAGGAATTGGTCTTGTTTCTAGAATCTTCGTTGGATTGTTCGAATTAGTAGGAATAACAAAAAATGGACATTAGTGATCAATGTAATAAAACATCAAAATTTGATGTTTTATTTCATTTTTGTGTGTATTACTCAATGGACGGCACACAATTCTCCTAGGAGAAGGTAAGAATCTATCCACAAGAACCTTTACCCTTTCAATAGGTTTGTTTCCAAGGGGGAAACAATTAGAAAATTCACTTTTGATTAATTCATCGACATGCTTACATTCAATCTCTTCAAGGCTCTTGGGATATTTTTTCATGACGAGGTTGTCAATTGTTTTTTCCTTTTTTTCCTCTATTGTCACCTTTTTTTTTTTTTTTTTTGGGAGCCTTAATCATTAATGAGCCCTCAACATATGTTTAAGCCCCTTTAGAAGTTGTCACCATTCTATTATCCTTTTTGATGACTATCATAATCACCATTTTGTCCCACATTTGGTGCATAGCCTCACTATTCTATTGGGGATCTTTGCAACCCTAAACTTTCCTCTCTCACAACTCTTTGGGTGCAAGTTGCCGTGCATCTTTGAAATTGCGCAAATGGTACCAACTTATGACATAGAAAATGGCATTGAAAGGAAGACTACCACCTATTGTGGATCATCCTTGTAGGCCTTCAGGTTGACAACATGCACATATTTCATGTTGTCAAGGTCCTTCCATTTCTTGAATTAGAAACACCATTCAATATGTGGCATTTCCATCCATCAGCTCAATACCCCACATGTCTACCTCCTTATTTGGTATCTTGATGTTGACATCCACATTCTTGTAGTCCTCATCATACCCTAATTTCTCCCCAAGGATTTTGTTGGAAAGGTGAGTATGAAGATCATTGTAACATGGACAAATGAACAATTTGAACAATGGAAGAATCAAGGAGATAATCTAGCTACCATTTCCTAGCCCCATTCATTAGGCTATTAGATTTCCGTAGAGGAGAAACAATTTGGCAACCACCAAATCTCTTATAACATTTCCATACATTTGTAATGATATAATGGCCACTAGATCATTTGCTATACCTTAATCTAGAGCAAACGATTTGGTGGCCACTAGATAGGGAATTATGTTATACCTTAAGTGGATTCATCTGCTTCCATTGATATATTATTTTATCATCAGGACCTTGGACCTTGCAATCTAGTAGCCATTAGATCATTATCCTTGTTGCTTGTAGTCATATCACTATATTGGCCACCATATTGTTATTTTCATTAATGCTGAAAAAGGTGACAATCCCACTTTAATGAGTAACCCTCACAACAATATGGTGGCCACAACAATAATTATCTTGTGGCCACCATATCATTATGTCTACACTTAATTTTAATTTTAACAATTTGGTGGCCATTAGATGGTCATGTCTTTGAAGAATGACACTCGTGATGATTTGGTGTCCACTAGATTATCATTTCTTTGAGGAGTGATGTTGGTAACGATTTGGTGGCCAGTAGATCATCACATTGTTGAGGAGTGATGTTAGTCATGGTCTGGTGGCCACTAGATAATTATGTCTTGGATTAATGACTCTACAACGATCTAGTGGCCTTTTTATCATCACTATTTTGTGGAATGATGCTGGTAATGATCTAGTGGCCACTCGATCATCATGTCCTCGAAAAGTGTTACTAGTAATGATTTGGTGGCCACCAAATCATCATTTACTTAAGGTTTGATGTTGATAACTTGTTTGTCATTTCCTCGAAATTTTTTACTAGTATCCATTGGGTGGCCACCAAATCAATAGGGTTTCTAACTGACCCTACATTGATTTGGTGGCTACCAGATTGTTACATCCCCAAGGACTAGTGTTGGAAGCAATTTGGTGGCCACTAGATCTTTGCTTGTGAAATATGGAGCTAACAATCAGGTGACCATTAAATCATTTCATCCTTGTTTGTGTGTTTATATCCTTCATAATCAATTATGCTTATAGAAAAAATGTTTTTCCATTGACCTTAAAATTGCTACTCCTAATGTGTTCACTTAAATGCTTCTTCATGAACCTACCATCAAATCTAGAAAGCTAGACCAAAATGCATAAACCTCAACTCTAGTTCAATGTTTTGGATGTGAAGTTTATGTCTAATTTGATATCTGCACGAAATGTTATTTTTGCATTGTGTAGAGGTTTTTGTGTAAGGACATTTTTTAATATTATGTTTCAATTTAAAAAGGGTCTTGTTACATTGTGATCCTAATCCATTGTGCTTGTGCTACATGTTGTTTTCATATCCTATGAGATTGAATTGAGTTGTTTATGATTGAGGAATGAAAGACATACCTTGTTTCTACCATTGGAAGAAGCGTGTCTCGTCCCAAGCTCAGTTGCTATGTAATAGTTCTACAAATAACATCTATCTTCAACACAATGCTAATTGAATGTTATTTCCTTAGGTATGCAAATTAAAAAAATGTCAAAGAGAATAAAAAGGTTGGGTGATTGATTCTCATACAATTTATGTTTTGAGGACTTAGGGTTCCATATAGTTTCAATTGTCCTAATTGGAATATTTTTTACATGATCCTAAACCCTAAACCCTAGACCCTAAGCCACCAAATCTTCATCCAGAATTGGATTGGCAGAACTAAGCTTCAATTATTTTAGGTCAAGAATATTTCCTCATAATTTTATGGGTTTTTTTGAAATGAGATAAGCACATGCAATGATCCGCAATGGGAAAGTAAGGCCACAAAAATAATGGCATAAGTGAAAATTTGATTACAATGTGATGTAGATTTAGATTTCTATGAATTGTTTTTAGCTCTAAGAAGGATAGTTGAATTGACTTTCCAAACTATGCATAACCTAAAGAGAGCTTTGTGGCAAGGATATTTAACTTGCAAGAGAACTTTGCATGAATTAGAGAAGAAGTTTCAAGGGAACTCTATAGCAAGGAAATTCAATTACAATGAAAACTTTAACCAACAAAAGAAATTACGAGTTTCCAATAATTTTTTAAATCCATAAGAAGAAGAAGGAAATAGAAAAGCGAAATGTAGTTAGAAAATGAAAAGTTTAAAAGGAGATGAGATTTTAGAAGAGATGAGACAAAAGTCTACTTCAAATGGACAAAATTGAAAAGCTTTAGAAATGAGAGAAGAGGTGTGAAGAGAGTAGTTGTAAGGAGTGGAAGAATGAGAGTGAGGGGGAGGATGGGGAAAAAGTGGAAGGAATAAAAAGGGGGGCGGTACCATATGCCGCCACTTCTTCGTTTCCACCCCTTGTAATTATGATTTTGCAAATAATGGCATGGTTTTTTTTTAAAAAATTTATTAATATGTTAAAGTGACAATCTTGCATATGAAGGTTTAGACAAAGCCTTTATACATTTATCATTTGGTAGCCTACTAAAACTTATAATAATGTTTTGGCAATGTGAACTTTTTTCCCCAAAATGTGTTGAATTTGGGCCATTTTGCCCATGAATTCTTTTTTAGTTTCAATCAAAATTATTTTTGTCATGTCTAATGTTGACGACATTTTAATTGACGGTTTTACTTTAGGTGTCATTATATTCTAGGTACTTTTTCATACATTAAATATATTTAAAGAATAATTTGGAAAGAATATTCCAAGTTAAATGCGAAAAGAATATTCTACACTAATTCAAAAGGGATGTTCTAGATTTATTTAGAAGGAATATTTTAGAATAATTGAAAAGGAACATTGCATAATAATTTGGAACTAATCTTCCAAAGTTATTTAACATTAATTATATTCCAAAATAACTGAGAAAGAATGTTTTAGAATAAATTAGAATTCAAAAAAATCAGGAATATTTTAATAAATTTGAAATATCAATTTAATAAATTTAGTTGCTTTATATTAATATGCGATGGATAATATCCTATTGATTTTTAGGTTTTCAAGAGGTTGTTTGAGTTTCTTGTTTTGAAGTTCCTATTTTTAAAAGTCTTGTAAAACTTGTGTCACTCCAAAGCCTTGAGGGATTAGAGCTTTAGGGTTTAATGGCTATAGTTTACATACTATAGTGTAAACCATAGTGTTAAATATTGGTCATTGATAACTGAGTTGGGTTTACTGATTATTGACAACAAAGTCAATGGAGATTGATACTATATATAACCAAATTAATTATAGGGTTGACGGGTGGTAAATCCTAATATTCTACCATTGGTTCAATTGTAATTTTTGTTCTTATACATGTTTATTTCCATTCATGCAAAATTTGGAATAGAAATCCATACATCATCCATAATATTTTAACAACCACATGTCTCGTAGCCCAAGTATATGCATAGTTATAAATCATCATAATTATGCCACAATTTTACTTCTCATATTAATATGTAGGGAAGAACGATAAATATTGGAAAAAATACAAAAAAACGAAAGATAAAATATCATGGTTCAACAACTTTATGTACATCCTCAAAATTGTTCTATCTTCATACTATTTTATTTTCTATCATTCTACTTTCTCTTGTCTTTGTACTCCCACATTGGTACTTAGTCTTGGAGAAGAAAAAGACTCGCACAAAAATTTAAATTCCACCTGAACAAGGTAGTTTGCCCTACCATGTAACTACTAATTCACCTACTTTGTCTAACCTATCTCATAATAAACATTACAATTTTACCTACTCTTTATGCTTATATGGCTTGATTACTATGATATAGTCATGCCCTTAACAATGCGGTGAATGTATTTCATGGCATCATAATAAGTCTGACATTTAAATTGAAAGAGGAAAACATTGCACCTTGAATCATGATTGGTGCACATTGTATGAACCACTACACCAATTCAAAATCCAAATTGTTTCTAAAATGTCTACATGAATATTGAATGTGTGCTACAATGTTTCTATGCATACTACTACTATTACTTTAAACCTAATGTCCAAAGTTTCTTCGTGTATATATAACTTAATTTTGGAAGCTTTTTGAAAAATCCAAAATTGACAATTGGCCATTTGAAAGTTGGCAAATTTAAAAAAAAACTAAATTCATTAGGGGACCAACAAATGATGTGACAAAAAATATTAACAATGTTTGGCTTCTCTAGATGATCCAACAAATTATCATCAATTATTTGAATTTCCCAAAGCAGTAAAATTTTCGAAATAAACATGTATTATTTTATTTTATGAAAAGAAGAATCATTGTAATTTTGATTTAAGAAGCACAATGTGTGGCCATAAATCATTGGTTTATTTGACATTGATGGTGAAAATGGAAAAATATATATATTCATAATTTTTATTTTATTTTGCATCCAACATACAAAACTAAAATTTGGTATTTCAATTTCATTAACAAGGCTTATTATTTTGTAAATGTCTTCATTTACCAATTATTATATGCATTATTTTTTCATGATTTTTTTTTAATATTGAAAATTGGTGAGCTCAAAATTCATTGCATTCATATATATTGAAAATTATGTTTGATCATATAATACTCAAAATCTAGCATTGTAATAAATATTTGGTTAATACATTAAACATTTAATATGAAAAGACTACATTTTTGTGTTACAAATATGAATGTAATGCCCTTGGCCCTAAGGGTAAGGCTCTTTTATGTTGCCATATAATTCAAGTAAATTTTCATCATGATTTGTCCCATATTTCAAAATTATTCTTTTTTTTGTCCATGTAGGTGGACAATGTCATGGGAAAGGACACTACTAGAAATTCTGTCGTTTGTAACCAATCACTATGCAATTGGCATGCAACTTGTTGTCATTTACAACTATCTTGGTCATGTTTGTAACTATAAATTTGGTATTATATAATTTTTCAGCCATATGGTTATGTGTGCAATTAATGTGCAACTAAATGTGTACAACATGGGCACATGTCATAAGAATAATGGCATACACTTATACATACTTAATATATCTACAATATATCTACATAGGCTATGCATAATAATATTATGTGCCTTTAGTACTAAGGTTAACCCCATGCTAATTTAGGCTAACTTAAACTAACCTAGGCTAAATAAACAAAAAAGTTAAACTAACCATGGCTAAATTAAAATAGGCTAAAATTAATCATGCCTAATTTTATTAGGCTCAAATATTTATGGCTAAATTAAATTACACTAAAACTAACCATGGCTAAATTAAATTATGGTAAATTAACTATGGTTAAATTAAGTTAGGTTAAATTAATTATGGCTAAAATAAATTAAAATATATTAATTATGGCTAAAATAGATATGGCTAAATTAATTTAGGCCAAACTAATTATGGCTAAATTAAATTAGGCTAAATTATTTATGGTTGAAATGAATTAAAATATATTAATTATGGCTAAAATAAACTAGAATATATTTATTATGGCTAAAATAAATTAAGCTAAATTAAATTAACATGAAATAAATATGACTAAATTAAATTAGGTTAAAATTAACAATGGTTAAATTAAATTAAGATAAACTAATTATGATTAAACTAACTTATGTTAAATTTAATTAAGCTAAACTAAACCATGGTTTAAATATATATTGCAAGTTTTAAAATTTTATTTGTTAAATATATTTAATATTTGTTTTGGCAATTAAAACTTTTTGATTTGATTTTATTTGGAATATTTTTCAGAAAATGTAAATTTGATTAAACAAAAAATATTCAGAATCAATTAATATGATAATATTAAAATTTATTATAAATGTTCATAATTATCAATTAAATGTCTATTATGATTATAATGATAATGAATTATATATATATATAATCAATGGGTGTTATATATTTAAATTTTATTATTTATGTTAAAATATTAATGTAAATAGGCTACACAAATTAACCTACAAATACATAAACATCTTAAGTTAATTACTATTTAAAGCTAGATAATAATGTTAAAATCATATTTAATAGCAAAAAAATCAACATAAAAGGAACTTTTTGGGTGTTTAAGAATCGGCCTTTGGAGTGTTCAATGGTCTTTTTTGAATTTTTGACCCCCTTTACTTTTGGGGGCCATAACTTTCTCATTTCTAATCCATTTTTGACGATTCTTATTGTGTTAAATGCGCCAAAAGGAGGGCTTCAGGTTTTGTGTGAACATCAGAAGCAATAGAACCCTCCCCTGGCTGCTATACTTTAATACATTAATTGCATCTAATGTGCAACTAAGTTGGTTCATGAGGTTTGTAATGGAATTTTTAATCTCATATCCTTTGACCTCCAATTCTATTTGGCTCAGTATATAACTAGGAGCAACAACTTTGTAATAACAAAACACCAAATGCCATTGCAGATGAGTGAATAAAAAAAGCTTGACCTTTATGAAATGGTGAATCTTAGAAATAAAATTGGATTATTTTAATCTTACTTATATACCTTAAACCTAGCTATGTCCAACCTACTTACATACCTAGTAAGCCTATTTACCTAATAGGGTTTAATAATAACCTACCTATCTAAGCAACATGTGTCAACATCTTACTAGCCATAAATTGGATGCTTTAGATTTTATTAATTAATGTTTAAAAAAAAATGGGCCTTAATTTCCACATGTCACCATATAATTGGTGTTTTAAAATGGACATGTGTCAATTGGTCAATGAACGTTCCATGGTGTGCCACGTGTCATCATTTTAGTGGCATAAATTTTAATGATTGAAATTAATCCAATGAATTTTTAATTTTGAGAACAAAAAAAAAATTAATTAGTGACGCATGTGCACAAGCTAGTTGTCCAATTTTTAAACATGTGTCATATTTTTATTAGTTGCATTGTAGTTGCAAGGAGAGTTGCACATAAGATGCAACTACATTTGGATTGGTATGTATGGATGAGCATGTATATTAGCATCGAATATACATGTTGCATACATAATGTTGCATGCAATTGAATGTCATGTGCAACTTGTCTTAAGCAATTACACAAATTTGCAGTTGCATGTGTGAGATGCAACTGAATTTTAATTGCAAACTACAATTGCAAAACCCAAAATTTCTAATGGTGGGAACTAGGTATTTACACTTGAAAAAGGTAGATTATTAATTATTTTAATATATAAAACATGGGCATGAAAATTACATGTTAATTTTCCTTTTCATATTCATGTAGGTGAGGGACAAAAGAGTGAGGTAGATAAGCTTGGAAGAAGTAGGTTTGGAGAACCCTAATCAACATATATGGACATCATTTTTAAAAAAAAGGCTTGGAAAGGAAGTTACTATTTAACAAAACATAGATCCCATGAAGAAATCAAATAAGTTCATTTGATATCTAAACTAAGTTATTCATAAATGATTCTTGCTCATATGGATGATTGTGTTTCTACCATGGCAAATGTCGATGTTATATTTGCTTGATATTTTGTTCCAATCACTTGTCATGAAAACATAATGCAAGTTTCAATTTTTTTACACATTGCTTTTAGTTCTTAAGTCAACACTTTCACTTATAAATTTTGAGAATATATTTGCTTACAATATTACAAGATTTATTACCCTTGCCATTTTGTTCCAAATATGCTTGAATAGGTTTTTCAAAATTTCACTATATTATTTGTATAAATAATCTTGACAACATGCAAAAAAGAAATTGAACTAAGAAAAATAGGCTTGTCACCCATGGTTAACCATTAAGGTTTTTTCAAATTGCATAAAATTGATATTAAGGTCTTTATCAAAATCAAAACACATTGAGTTGTTGCAATGTGTTCACATTATGCATCATAATTCCCTTTTATGTATAGCTACCAAAAAATCAAAATTCATATGATTTTGTCATATGAATATGTTTTGTAGATTTATAATCAAGAAACTTACATTGTAACCATTCAATTTGATGAGTTAAAATTAATGTTGTTTAAGAAAAACATGTTCATCATGGATTGATGTCAAACACATGTTTGACATTTACGATACATGATAATGATTTAAATTTATTTGCAAAGAAAATCGAATAATCAATATAGTTGATTGAATTGGGTCCAAAATAATGGTAGTAGTATCATGCATTTTATTTGCTAGAAAATGGGAATCTTGCCAAATCAACATGGCAAGGAATGCATTTGAAGATTTATCTAGCTATAAGAAAAAATGAAATAAGTTAATATGAATGACAAAAAAAGAATTTGGAGGCACAATTCCATGTTTTTTCACACATTATGGATCACATTTGAAGTGCATTTGTTGAGTATGGATAAATTAGGGTTAGGATGATTTACTTCGGCTTTTGAATAGTTTGATGATGTGTTGAATACAAAATTGTCAATACAAATAACATTTCAAGATGACATTGGATTGTTGTTGGAATCCAATAATTTATAGCATCTTGAACAACCATTCTACTTGGAAACTTAGTGAATATTTGATAAGCATAGATGTTTTGGTCTAATGGCTTGGGTATTGTACCAAATACTATTGGTTCCCATTACACTAGCATGCTACTTAATGCTCATACATGCGACACATTGTGATCCCCTAAACATCCTACAAAATGGGGAGTTCACATGCTTGAGTGTGCACTTTGACCTTTATCATTCATTAAACATGATTGCAAATGGCATCAATACTTTAGTACCATATTGGATTTGTGTACATGGGGGTGTCCAAGTTCTGGATCCCACAATTTACAACCCACCTTGAAACTCCAACATCACTTTCACTTTGCATATGAATTTCTTTAGGGTTCTAGGTTAGATAATCAACATGCCTATGTATATGCCGCGCAAAGGAGCAATGTATACCATTCTAATTAACATTGCAAACAACTTAGATGGAAGTCCTAGTAAAAAAGAATCATGTCAAACCTTGCATTCAATGATTTTGAACTTTTATTAAAAAAAATTCATCCAAGTCCAATGGTACTATGTAATCTTTTTTAATAGATCACATTGTTTGGTGATTTTTTTTCTTGAAGATTTTTGTTGGGTGGAAACAAAAGGACGTGATGGGAATGAAAATTCATTGATTTAATGGTTATATTATTGTTATTCTTCATGAATATAATATGTGTTCAAATTCCAAGTGGAAAATTGTACCAAGCCTTTTCTTCACAAAATTCAAAAAGGTTGACAAATTAGCAAATTTGCAATGAATTGTGATTTGACATGAAACTTGGTAAAAAAAGACACACACAAATGAAAATCATTCAAACATATGGATGGAAATGTTAAATACTATCATTGAACTTTGTGGGGGGTTTAAAAAAGGCTTGCACAACATGTTGAATAGTTTATTAATATGAATCATCCAAAATTTGTTGACACTACATTGACAAGTTTACATCATAACAATGAACGTTGTTGTTGATAGCTGAGCATAAGCATTTTCATTTTTTGCATGCCCACATTTTGGATCCATAAACCACTTACTAACATGAGTTTTCCTTTTACCTACATGATTCTTAATGGAATTCACTTAGCCACCAAAACCTTGTCCTTCTTTTCAATTTTAGAACAAACATGACATTTCACATAAGTAACTAATCCAACTTCATTGAAAATGGGCTTGCCCATGGCATTTTCAAAGCCCAAATATCTTGAAACTTGTGATTCACATAAGTATTAGAGGGTGAAAGCATGATCAAATATACATTTCATGATCCTTGTTAAGAAAAGTGTAAAGTACCATAAATCATGTTTTAACATATCAAATTTTTAAATATTATTTAATTTAATGATCAATATGAACATATTCTTTGAATTTGTGTCAATGATAAAGTCCATTCATGGTTGGGGTAATAAAAAAAGGAAAAAAAAACTTAAGTAATTTTTAGAATTATTTTCTACAAATAACATTTACATCAAACAAACTTAAATGAAAAAAAATGAATATAAGATAATTCATGTGTAAATGATGATTTTTCAAAATTTAGACATAATTGTGTAGGAATATTTTAGTTTAATGCTAGAAAGGTAGCAAATCCCAGAAAATCCCAAAATGAATTTCAATGGACAACCAAACATGTTTTTTGGCACGTTTATTTCTTGTACATGTGACCTACATCTAAAGCTAAACATTTTGAACCCATTGAACAATTTTTTGTATCAAATGGTTTTAAAAATGAGTCCTTTGCCTTGTAGCCCTTTCTTTCAAAATTTTAAGATTTTGAAATTTTTGAATGATTTAGTTTTTCATCAAGTTCATCCAATGAACATGTACTTTCATAAAAGGGGGCATGATTTTGTTATACAAAAAATTTGAAATCAATTGTATGATTTTATGCCTTCCTTTTGATTACTTTTTTAAAAAATGTACTTTAGACACTTGATTCCTTTAGTTTATAAGATTCAAAATGACATTAAGATAATATCCAAATTATTTTAAAACATTTTTATTGATTTAAAAAGACATCATTTTATTTGTTGGTATACAACAATCCACTACAATTATGATAATGTAAGATAAACAAAAATTCAAAGTTGTCTTTTCTAGTCCCTTTTTAGTTAAACACTCTTTTGGTACCCCAATCGTGAATGGACCCAATATTGAAGTATCACATGTTTAAAATAGATTTAAGTAGATTTAAAAAAATTACAAGTAGAAATTTCTTTAATTTTATGGGTTACCCAAAGAAACAAAGTAGGTTTCAAGTAGATGAAATATTGATTTTTTTTACTTTTGGGTAAGTTTGTAATATAATGAGCCATTGCAAGTGTAACCACTCCTTAATAACACACTTGTCAATTTAAACTTCACTAAAGATTAAATGTTTTTCATATAATTTGCATGGTGTGATGTAATATACATTTATGAATGACATATAAAAATATGAGTCAATAATACCAACATTTGAAGGTGAAAAAAGATTAATTAAACATTTGTAACCAATCCTAAGTAAGTCACATACAAATGATCAAGATTAGTCTAGATTTGTTTGGAAAATTTTCATATTCATGTAGATTGAATAATTATTAAACTTTACATTGTTTCAAATCATCATTGGAATTGACATATAAATAAATTATAAAATCCAAAAGCTATAATTTTTTTCCCAATAATTCTTGGATAAATATAAGTTGTAAAATTCAAAAAAACTAAAGTTTATTATAAAAATATATTGTACAAGTCAAATTTGTGATTAAACCATAAATTTTATGTAATGGTTGCATGCCATTTCAATTTCCAATTTCAAGTCCTTGTTATTTTGAAAGGAACAAAGGAGTTGGGTGTGGCTCATTATATTATGAACGTGCCTTTTCTTGGTTAATGGCCATTTAAATTTTACTGATGCACTTTCAATTCCCAAGGTATAAATAATAATATATCAATCTTTTAACGTAAAAATGTAAAAGTATTTTTGAACACAATTTCACTAATCAATTTCAAAAATACTTTTGACCTACTTTTACTAGATTAAAGTTTTCCAAACTTTGTATACAACACACTATAAACTCAATATTGTGCACCATGATGGTTTGATAATGATTGAAAATGTTTCGACTTTACTTTCTTGCATTTATGCGTAAAAATTGACTACAACTACTCATAGCTACTTTTGTTGTATATTTGATCATGCTTTCACCCCATAATTGTTTTTTCGTTTTTTGAGATTAGAAACATGCACATCTTCAACAACAATGGGGTTAGGGTTTTCAAAAGGTTCAAACATTGCAAGAATTGTGTTGCAATTCTAAGGCCAAATAGTTGTCAATTTAAGGTTTTGCAATTAGCTTATTTGCTCACCCATGTGATTGGATTTAGGTACATAAAAATAAATAGACTCATGAAGTGCCAAGGTTTTTCTTGGAACTTGATCACCAAAAAAAAAACTTAAATTTGAAATTATTTGAAACTTGTAATTTTGAAGGCATGGTTGAAGCTTGAAACAAAATAACAAATTTCAAACAATAAAATGAACCCAAAAATGAAAACTTCAGAAATTTACCAAAAAAGGTTCACCTCAAGTAGATCTGTAATAAGAAATTGGGATGCACATGGTAGTGCATGCCACTATTGTCTGTAACTTTGTAGCATTTCAAACAAAAAAATGTTTGCATTATGTGTCCCATTGTGATGCGCTCCCAAGTCACGGGGTGAAACCCACTTGAGGGTTTCACAAAGTCAAGTTGCGGAAAGTTGAGACTGGGAGACACGCTCCTGGCTTCCAACTCTAGAAAGGGGTAGAGGGTCGAGTTGGGAGCCCAGGGATTAGACTAGGAAGAAGATTTAGTTGATCAAGTATGAATCTGCATCAAAACAAACCACCCACGTGGTTAGTTCACATTCCGGGACACCCTTGGGTGTTGGGACAAGCCACGGGCACTTTGGACCACAAGACACATCACGGCCCGGACTCGGGGGAAGCCACCACCTTCCCCCATATAGTATTCTCTGCGCCACGTTTCGAGGACTACATCCAAATGGCTCTTTTTCTCGGGACTCCCAAGTTGGAGTCCCGAAATTGTCCTGAAATTGTCCCGGTTGGAGTCCCGAGACTTTGGGCGCTCAAAACTCCCGACTGCGAACTCTGATCGCGACGAGGTCTGAACCAATCTTGTAACCCTCGTTGAGATCTTTTCAACGACGTATCGCACTCTCAATTCGGAGATCGGGAAGAGGTCGATTCCCGACTTTTAGTGGCCGGGAGTCAAATTGCCAGTTTGACTCCCGGCCCTTCTTTTGCCCATAACTTGGGCGACAGATGTCCAAATGGCTGATGCGAGGCCATATTCGATATCTACGCTTCAAGACCTTTCCAATGACACCAAGAACACCCCAATGCGAGGTGTTTTGGGCCTTGCTATCGAGCTTTAAACATTCGAGAGTCCCGGAGGACTCCAAATCCTCATTTTTTCCAAGTGTTGGGCTTCACCCCCACACTTGGCCAAAGTAGGGTTGCGACACATTGCTTGCAATTTCACACAAAAAAATTGAACCAACCCTAAAGGTCTTAAGTCATGATTCACAACTAATGGTTCATTGCTATTAGTGCCCATTGCTCACTACCATGTATACTTGCAACCTTAATGCTCAAAGGTTCATGGCTACAATGCTATTGATGCCCATTGGCCACTACCATGTATACTTGTGACCTTAATGCTCAAAGGTTCATAGTTACAATGCTACTAATTCCCATTGCCATGTATACTTGCAACCTTGATGCTCAAATGTTCACACAAGAAATCCAACTAAACTACCTATTAACACTTGCAACTCTAGTAAGTGAAGAAAGGTTTAGGAATCATGTCACAATTCATTGTTGTTGGAGTTGAGACTTGGTGGTGCAAATTGAATTTTAACTGTGGCTTTGCACATCATAGAAACCACACACATTGTGAGCCCTTGAACATTGCAAACCACGATTTGTGAGTAGTGAATTTTAACTTCTAACTCCGAAGTCTTAAGCATCCTAAACAAATATAATTGAAAAATGAATTCAAACAAATAAAAATTAGTGTTGAACAACTTGAGACTTGAATGCACAATAAAAATTTGGGAATCCAAGGGCTTTCATTGCTTCAATGATAGATTGCAAAAATCCAAAGGCTACGAGTCACGACAAGGGCTACAACAACTATGGATTGCGATTGGTGAGATGTGGAATGTGAATGCACAAATCGTTGACATTGTTAGTCGATGCAAGTGTCAACATTGGAAGTTGATGCTTGTAAGTTGAAAATGTTTGTTGTTTACATGGCAGTGACATTGAAAGATTTTTAAAGAGATATTTGCAAACTTTTATATTTTTTCAAATTAGAAAACCCTTTCTGATTTGCCAGCCCAAATTCAGGTAAGAAAAAGGTGAAATTTTACTCAAAAAAAAAACTGATTCCTGGGATACACAAATTGTGTCAGATATTACTCCGTTGTGGATGAACCTCAACTGAGTTAATGTTTGGTTTCATCTTGGTAACCAATTCTGCAGGAAATAGGTCTCATGTATAGGTAAATAGGTTAAAAAAAAGTAACTATTAGATAAGTAGATGGTATATACATAGGTAAGGTCTGTTTTTACTACCTACATTTTAACAACTTGCCTGTGGGTTAACAGTAGGTAAGTAAAAAATAATTCCAACACAGCAAACCACCATGGTTAGCTAGGGAACTGAAACCCAACAGAAAACTGTTCCTGATCACTTACCATTCATCCTTCATGGTGTGCTGGTTCACTATGGTCCACAATGTGAGGATGATAGATGGAAGCAAAAATAATCTTGGTACAAGAAGAAGAGTTTGATCCATTCAGCAATTCCTTAAATCCTAGAGAAGGCATGTGGGGTCACATGCCTGTAAGATGCTTTTGCTTTGGGGTTGTCTATTCATACATAATTATTTTCATTTTGGAGGAACAACGACAATTAGAGCTGATGCCATAGGTGCAGGTTAAAAGCTTCATGTTTATGGATAATTGCTGAACCATTAGAGTTAACTGTGAAGTCACCCTGTCTTTGGGCCTCCTTTCACCCCCTATATCCCCTTGTTTGATAGTATCCGAGAACGTAAGGAAATTTTATTAAATCTCAGTATGAAATGCTGAAACTCAGCGTCTAATGCACAAGGTTCGAGAGTAATTATAGTAGTTGTACAGGTAGGAGCAGTGAAAATATACGTAGCAGCAGTGAAGGCGCTCAGTGAAAAGGAAACTCAGTTTACCACCAAAATTGATGGTTTTCTGAGTTCCATCCCCCCTTCCCCTCCCCCTCCTTTATGCTAATGTACTTTTGTGCAGGTTTTTATTGAATCTTACCCTTTTTGGACCAACTCAGGGTTTTGGTGCTGTGCTTTCCTTACTTTACAGATAACTCTATTGTGTACAATTTATACCAAGTCTAGTATGTTCAAAATAAAATGTTGTTCTATGCCCTTGCTTTTTGGGCACAGCTTAGCTTGTGGCACTCTTGATTGATGTGAAACAATCCATCAAATGGCATTGTCAAAGAACTAGCCAATTCTCACCATGGTTGTTCTTTAACAACAGCAAGGTTCTTAAACTTAAAGAATCGTTATATATATATATATAATTGATTTTTGTTTATGAGATATAACTAGTTTGGCAAGGAACATGGAAAGTGCAAATTAAAACTGGGGAAATTCATTGAAATTATATATAGAGATGAACCATCTCAATTAGTTCTTAGAATTATGGTAGTTGAAAAACTCAAAACCATGGTTCTTTAAAAACTCAAATAACTGCACAACATTTGCAAAGGGACCACCACCCTGGGCTCTCATTGGCCCAATGATTCCAAAACCCTTCACTGCTTGGATAAAGATTTGAAGATCCCCACTCCCTCTCTGCATGAATGGTAAAAAGAGGGCATCTGGATTCACAAAGGATGGCATGTCCAATAACCAGCTCGAGCTATTCATAACAACTTGCACACTCTTGCCTGTAGTACCTAGTCCTAAGTTGACTTGTAACATCTGAACCCCAAGAAAAATTGTGAAATTCAAGGCCCCCCCCCATTCAAAAAACTTTAAATTTTTCTTAAAAGAAAAATAAAATAAAATAATGGGTTCACATACTAAATAACAACCTTTCTCCAACCCCATCCATCACGCCATCCCAGGAAATTAATTAATTAATCAAAAATGAAATGAACGAAATAAAATAAAATAGTAAAGTCATTGGAAACAACAAAAAAGACACCCGTGACGAGTCACGACCCTTCCTTCCTCCCCCCCCCCCCCCCCCCCCCCCCCGGGGGGGCCAAATCACCCACTCACCCCCAAATCTCCAAAATCAAAAAATTCGCAAAGCAAGGCATGCAACTTGGCCCAGAAGCCCAGAAGCCATAATCCAATCCACCTCTAAGTCTGTGAATGGCCAGGAACTGAATCCGGAACTAGGGCACACGGCCGCGCGTCGCGCTCGCAGTGGCGCCGAACTAGTTACGGAACTGATTGTTGCGGTACCCGTCAGATCTCTCCATTTTTCGCGCCGCGTAACTGGGCCGTTGTTGCTGCGTGGAACATGTCGCCTGGGAACTTTGTCGTCATCTGCATGCACTGCCGCGCAATACTCGCTGCGCAATATTCCAACCCCACCACCACGCACTCGCTAAGCGTACCGGACCTATACGGTACGTAACGTAGCTGCACGTAACGTAAATGCTTTCTTCCTCTCCGCGGGCGGGTTGAAAGAGACGTCAGCCGGCCGGCCCGGGTATCAGAGGCCCACTTCGGGACAGAAGCCCGGGACGACTCATGAACCTTGTTGCATGGATCTGTGAAGTGCAATCTGGTGTGCTAGTGGGCCAAGAAGACTAGGGTTCATATCGATCTGCTGCTGCTGTTGCGCCACCGGCGCTCGCTGGCTGCTGATCCGTGGGTACCGTTATCGTTATGAAAGAGATGAGCCAGGCCGGGCGACTGGAAGAAAAAGTGACCAGGAATGGAACTGCAAAGAATTTTTTTGCAAAGAAATATTTTACAAATTGTTGGTGCACTGTAGGCAGGCAGGCAGGCAGGCAGGCAGGCGTGCTCGCTCGATTCAAAGGGATTCTTCTTCTAGTTGTGGGGCCGGTCCAGATGCGGCAGCAATTGGGCGTAGAATTTCGTGCGGAAAGCAGGCAGGCAAGCAGATATGCTCAACTAGATTCTTAAAAAGGATAATTAAAATATTTTCAGTTTTATAACTGCAAACGTAATTTGTGATGCCGCGCATGCAGCAAGAACAGTAGTTTCAAGGCGGATTAGAGCTCGTGCTTACGGATTGGGGTTCCGATTACAAAAAACAGATTGATTACCAGCAGGAAATACTCTCAGAACTCAATATATTATGAAGGACTGATCTGCAGGATCGGTGTTCTGAGAGACAGCAAAAGATCAGAAGCAGAGAGACGCACTTGGGTGCCACGGACGGACACACAGACACACACACAGACACAGAGAGGCAGAGAGCATTGCTTGTTTGTCGTGCAGCAGAGTAGAAAGATCTTGCACTAGTGAGATCCGCTGCGATGGCAGGAGTGTGGGTATTCAAGGATGGGGTAACGAGACTAGTGCAGAATCCTCTAACGGAGTCGGTGGATGGCACGGGCTCGGTGGCGCAGAGACAAAAGAAGGTGCTGGTCTATTTGCCTACCAATGAGACCATCAGCAACTACGAGGATCTGGAGGAGAAGCTGCTGAAGCTGGGGTGGAAGCCATACCTGGACGGAGGAGATGCAGCAGTGCACCAGCTACGTCAGTATCACAAGAGCTCCTGCACCCTGGACCTCATCTCCTTACCACACAACTTCGCCAACTTCAAGACCATGCACATGTACGACATTGTTGTCAAGAACCGAAACGCCTTCGAGGTGCGCGATGCCGCCTGAATGGTATCCTGCTGCTGCAACAGTAGTACTGCAAGAGAATGAATTTGCTGTACAAAGGGTTGCTGCAGGGATCGGCTCCAGTACTGTATAATTCTTCTATAGCTGTTTGTTGAATTCATTCATGATCTTCTCATGTGCTCTAGTGAGAAATCCAGCAGCTCCTACTGCTGCAGGTTTCGATCGTGCAATTGGGTCAGATCACGTCCTGCAGCTGCCAATTGCTAACTCCCACTACGAATGGATTAGTACAGTTGAATGCTGCATGCGTGATCGAGACTAGGGTTATAATATTTCCTCTAGCGTACTCTGATCATCAAGGAGCAAAGCTTCATTGCCATTGATCATGAGCTCTGAGCTTTAGTGTCATTGACAGAGCAATGCTTCATCGCAACATATAAAATTATATGGAATTGGATCAAATGGGTAAAGTTTTAAAGAACTTGTAACAATTCTGTCCTGAATGCATTTGCAAAAAATTACCATATTACATCTCTGGAAATTGTTATGTTCTTCCACTTTCTGAGCTTCTGCTGCTGCTGATCTCTAAAAAACCAAACCAAAAGTCTCGTAGATACAAGCTGATGACGAGTGACAAGCTGCATCTCTGGTCGAATCTGATAGTCACCAAATTCAGTGGCTAGTTAGAACTCCACGAACTTTCAATGCCCACCTGCAAGTCTTCCGGAGCTCATGTAGATCTCCGTTTCGAGCTCTCAGAGTCATCCTGGAAAATTGGTGATGATACGCTCCCGGAGCTCTCGAAGATCTCCCCTTCCCCTCTCTCTCTTTCTCTTCCTCCTGAAGTGGTGATGAAGAAGGGGATTTAGGGTTTCGCAGCCTCTCTCTTTCTTCCTCCAGAAGTGGTGATGAAGAGGGGGGTGGGGAGGTTAGGGTTTTGAGTTCTGAGTTCTGGCCCTATTGCAGCTCTTGGTGTGGGTTCATATGTGGCTTTAATACCGGAACAAGGGCCCATGTGAGGCACGGCCGCATATAGGGTTGAGGGCTTTACTGAGCCTAAAGACCTGGGTGCATTGAGGGCTTTACCAAGCATTAAGACCTGGGTGCATTGAGGGCTTTACCGAGCATTAAGACCTGGTCGCATGTTTTAGAAAACGAAATACCTGCAACAGTGGGCATTATGCATTTTAAAGAAAATGCCCACCACCCTTTGCAAAGGAAAAATTATGGGGTGTAGGATGGCCCCCAACCATGCCACAAAAATCGGCCCAGGTCTTTAGGGCAGGAGGGACGCACTTAGAACTCATGTTCAGGGCCAGTTCCAGTTCCTTGTTTGGGTTCTTCTTCCGGTGCACAAGAGGCACCCAGACCTCATTCAGACTCATTGGCTCACTTGTGTGAACTGGTTACCCAATTAATTTTTCTTTTCAAAATCATTTTTTCTAATTTGATTGAATTCTCATTGACAGAAAACTCAACCTAAAATTCCATATTTCCTACACCTTAGGTCCAAAAAAATTCAAATTGCCTTCATTAAACCCTACTTAGTCACTAAGGGTTTTTGAACAATACCAAAAGCACACCCAAATTCCCTTTTTTTTGGTTAAATGAATTTTCAATGAAACTTTTGTTCAATATTCAATAATTTCTCCATTACAGTTTGAAACATTGTTAAATCAACTCAGTGCATCCCAATCATTGAGGACTTTCCAACAATACCAAGACCCTCACAAGAGGTGCCATGGTTTCAGAGACCTCAACATGACAAACAAACAAAGCAACCTAACAACCTTGTTTTATGGACTCTAGATAGTTAAGGTGACATCCAAATGCACTAAAAAGTTTGTTTTAGTGCTTTTCAAAATGCACAAGTAACGAATCATGTTTGTAAATGGGTAAAAAAAGAAAAAGCATACAAGCATGTTATTTTTATAATATATTTATTTAGTTGATAAAAGGTAACAATGAAATTCGAAATGAAATTATTATACATTCAATGTTTTTACTTGAATGTTAAATATAATAATGATAATATTGTGCATTAATTTTTTAATTTCACATTGTAAAATGAGGTTGAAAATAGGTATTTTAAAATGCAAGTAACTTTTGAGATTTATTTTTTATAATGTAACATTTATTTCAAGTATGCTTAAAATATATTTTAACATGGAGAAAATGTAATTTTTTTTCAACTCCTTTTTTAAATATATAATGATTTTAACATTTTAACTTAGTACATATTTATTTCTGAATACCATATTGATGAATCAATTTCATTTTTTAAAAAATTATCCAACATTTTTCTTTCTATTCATTTTTCATAATGAAATTTGAATATTTTTTGAATATATTTTTTTGTATTTATTTTTTAAATTGTTTCATTCTGAAACTTGCATTTAGCTTGTTAATTTTTTAAAAAGTATTAACGCACTCCCAAGCTCCTTGATAGATTCAAACGTGAGTCTAAAGTGAAAATAACGGAAGAGCAAGGAATTGAGAACATGTTCCCTGATTTGCAACATTTTGGGGGTAAAGGGGCGTGTTGGAGCTTCAAGATGGGACTAGAAAAAATGACAAGCATTTAATCATTCACACGGACTTGCACAAAACCAAACAACAAATTGGTTAGTGCATAGTTGGAACATTTTTGGTGTTAAGATAAGCCATGGGCAAACTCGGACTCACAAGACTCACCATGGCCCGAACTTGTGGGAAACCACCACCTTCCCCCTTTTAATATACTTTGTGCCCCTCCACAAGGCCCACATCTAAATGGCATTTTGTCCCAAGATTCCCAATTGGGAATCCCGAAATTCCCAAAGTTGGGATTCCCGTGACTTTTGGGCCCCATAACTTTGTGTGCAGATCTTCGATTGAGATGAGGTCTACAGCAAAGTTGTAGTCCTCGTCGAAAGCTTTTTAACGATATGTTGCACGCCACCTGCACACAAGGGAATCGGGTCGATTCCTAACTTTTAGTGGTCAATTTGATTCTCGACCTTTCTTTTGGCCATAACTTGTGTTTTCAATGCCCAAATGGGTCATGCGAGACCATTTTAGACATCTAAGTTTGAATAGCTTTTCAATGATATAAAGAACTTTTCAATCCATTACGTTTTGACCCCTGTAATTGCTTTCTGAAGATTCAAGGGTCCACCGGGACTCCAAACTTCCAAAGTGGAAGCTCCCTTGGGAGTGTGAGGGTTCATTCCCTCACACTTTCCTTCACTCCTAGGCTTCCTTCTTGGCCCGCAACCTTGAAAGCCTTTGCCTTGGTCGCAAGCCCAAGGTTAGGGTTGTGACAAATATCATGTTTTCATCCAAATAGTTATTACACATTAATACTAAGAAAATAAATCTAGACCACCAGATCCAACAATCCCATTGACCTAAAAATATTCTCACAAACTTACAAAACCTTAATACACATTCAACTTCTAATTCATTCAAGATAACTAAGAAAAAGAATTCAAATCATCAAATGCAACCAATGGACATAACATTTTTTTTGCACACCTTCACATGAAAATTTATTCAACACCCTTTGTGTATAATTAGTATATTAAGAACACCTCCATAGCTTCCATAAGAACATAGTAAACACTTTGCCAATGGTAAATTCTTGCATGAAAAGAAAAAACGTGAAAACTAGAACCCCATTTGTGCTTACACTTGGAATAAAATATTCATGAGATTTTCATGTTTTTGTTAGCATGTTTGTAGATGATATCAAAGCTAGTTATTTATGACATCAAAGGGAAAAAATAATGGCATCACACAACTTTGTCAATACATCCATCAAACCTCTGGAACTTGGTGCATTTCTTGCAACAAGCATTACACCTCTTTTGATACCAAATACAAAGTCAAAAAAGGGGAAGAACTTTGTTGATGGAAAAAAATTCCAACTTTGCAAATCCTATCTCCAAACCCCATGTTTTCCAGGTGCTTATGGCTAACAATTGACAAAAATTAGCAATGTTTTAAGAGAAGGTGTAAAATCTTTACAACAATAATCAACCTCTAACATGTGCAAAAAGACTAATAAGAAGCTTGGAGACAATATGGGGGGCAATTAAACATGATGTCTCCAAGCTTGTGAGTTGCCATGGGTCTATTGTTGCTTTGAATGAATCTATTAGATTTGAAGGAAACACATGTTGCAAAAGGCATTAAAACTTTACAAAAGCAACCACCCAAAGTGTCAATTTTTCATTTTCATATAATGTTGGTTGCATTTTCAAAGACGCATCAAGACATGTAGGAGGATGTGCATAAGATGCCACCTATGAAATGAAAAAACTCAAAGTATGTAAAAGGGGGTGTGGTAGAAATACTTCTTGTGTTCAAAAATCTAAACTCTTTAAGATCACATAGAAAAAAGCCATAGGGTTCAAAAGTTGCGAAGGAAGTTTAAAAAATGAACAAGTTAAAAAATTCTCTCACCATTTATAACTTCGAGTGTGGGAAATTATAAACACAACTTTAGCAACCTTGAGGAAAGTTGCCATCCTAGAGGAACAAACAACCATGGTGTTGTTCAACATGCCTAAAAACCAATTGGTCTTAAAAGAGGCACAACATTTTTAATTACGAAGGTGTGAGGAACTCCAAAAAGTTCAATTGCATTCAAAAACAAAAACACAAGTTCTAGCCACAACTCCAAGCACCCCAAGGAGTACCATGATTTTAAGCCTTATAGTGACCACACAAGTAGAAGAAACAATAGATAGTGTGCATGGATAAACATTTGAACCTAAAGGCATGCATAAAAAACATTCAACCTTGTAAAAAAAATTGATTTTGATTCCAATGCAAGTTGTTGCCTTTCAATGTCCACAAGTGTTCAATGAGGTCATTTTAAAGTCTAAAGTGGGCATCAACATCTTCTATGGCATTTGCACCATTCATGAAAGCTTTAAATGTGAGATTTTTTAAACATTGTAAAGGATGGTGGTCCTACCAAGTTAGTTTTAGATTTTGACCTTATTCATTTTCAATGATCATGTTGTGAAACACCACACATGCCATCAACACATATCCTATCACTTCTTTATTCCATTATCTACAAGGATTTGTAGTAACTTGAAATTTGACTTGGAGAATCCCAAACAACATTTGACATCTTTCCATGCATTCTTTTGACATTTTGCAAAATGTTGGGATTTTTCTCTTTGTGGTTCATGGATCATTTGAGCAAAGATTGACCACTTTGGATAAATCACATGAACAACTAAATAGAAACATTCATAAATTGTCCCATTCACTATGAAGTTGACATCACTCCTTGGACCTTCCAAGAAATTTGCAACCAAAGGGGATCGGTCAAACACATCCAAATCGTTGTTACATGGACAAGCAACCCAAAATAAACATGTTATATTCACAACAATTTATCAACAATTATTTCTAAAATAACAGATTTTTAAAATCCTCATTTGTGAATTGTCCTCGCTAAGCAATGAGGCAATTCTATCTATATTCCATATAGTTTAATGACGCAAATGTCCCAAAGAAATCATGGTCTACATTCATTCTAAGTTGTTTTTAAAAATCAACACACAATGGGTGTTACAATATTGTTCAAAAATCTTATGAATTGCTTTGACAAAACGTTTCAAGCATTTGGTGGTGGTGGTTTTTGCAAAATGACAATATTCATCAGTGGCATATGGTGCAATGCCATATGTTAGCATTTGCAAAGTTGGTATGCACTTTTGGATGGAAGAAATGCCCAAGTGCACATGCATCCTTGCATTGCACAAACTTAGAATCATGAGCACAAACAACCTTCAAGAATGTACAAAAAGGCTCACATCTCATAAATTCACATCTCATCCTATATATTTTACAAAATAGCCAATCATCATCTAAAGGTGATGAAAAAAAATAATCATTCCAAATTTGTGAATGGCCTAGATGTCATTAATGATCAAGAGTTGTTGGACATCCTTGTCCTTTGTGCTTTGAGTTTCAAATTTGTATCAAGAAATTGATGGTTTTGGAACTCCAATCTCCAAAGTTTTTTTGGAACATCAAGAGGCATGTTTTGGGCCACAAGTTGCTAAGTGCTAGGCTTGAAAATAAGTACAAAGATGGTTCCAAAATGAACAAGAAATGAATAAAATACAAGTTGACATTCCATTATAACTTTGTGTTTGGTGATGAATGATTTTACCCTACTCTATTTTTTACAGATGTATTTGGAGATTAATTAATTCTCACTAATAAATACCCATGGTATAAATAAGGGGTATTAGTTTAGGCCAAAAATGGTTACAACCAGTTTCAAGAACACAATACCAAGGAGCCAATCAGATGGACATAGCCCCTTAGAATGAAAATGGTTAAGACTAGTGTTGGGTTGGTATTTTATGTGTGAACATACTAGTGTTGTGCAGTTATTTACTTTTATGAAGGTTTGAAAAAAAAAAAAGGTTTTGGTTATGGTTCCACACATAACTTGAATTGGAACTAGTGGTGAACTGTGGAGTAAACCTCAATTCTAGTTTGTTTTTTTCAAAAATCTTGATTCCAATTCCAAATCCACACATAAAATAAAACAAGAACCCAATTCCAACTCTAGTTCTTAAAATAATCTGGGTCCAATTCCACTTTTGAAACTAGCTCTAAAGCAAACCCAGTAGACCCAATTTCAGTGTGGTTTCATTAATTGGAACCAGTGGTTGTGGAGGCAATCTATTTGGGTGGCCAATAATGTTGACTCCATAATTGGCCATGTTAGTTGTTTAGTTGAGGTGTCGGAATGAAGTCCTAATTCAAATTTTTTTATGATGTAAGGTTATGTTGTTTTGTTTCGTTATTTTTTAGGACGCTAGGATTCTTCTTTTGCCTTCACATGTCGAAAAGAGGAGGATCATAAGTTTTAGAATGTGTGATTTGTTTTTGAACCCTTGGTTCCTTGGTGTGGTTGTTTTTGGAGTTGATTCATTGTGTAAGTGGATTGGTTTTTGCTTTAAGATTTTTTTCATTTTTGAGGTTTTTATTAATGGTGAAATGATTCTTGGTTTTTTTCCTTTGCATGAAACATTTTGTGAAAGCATTTTATTTCATTTTTGTTACAACAACAAAAAATTAAAAATGTTGATGGTCTAGGATTATGTCAATTAAGTGAAAATGTTAGTGTTCATATGTTTACAATTGTTATGATTGGAAGCAAAATCAAGAAGTTGCAGAAGAAGCTAATGAAGAAAGGCTTGAGTTTATGGTTTAGGGAAAAGAAATTTGGCAAGGAATTTGTGTTGGAAAGATTTGCAATTCATATTGAAGTTATGTGTGGTGCGATTCGGGGGGGAAAAGGTTTCACTTCAAGAAATTAAACAAGTGCCTTTGTAAAGGGATATGTTTGTTTCATGTTTTTAGATAAAGGTGCATGCTAGCATAAAGAGAGTTGCCATTGTCGATGTGGGGGTAAAAGACAAGGGGTATTGGTTGCAAGGATTTTAAGTTGTTTGTTTACATGTGGGAAGTGTGTGGTGTTATTGTTCTTCTTCTTCTTTTTTTCTTGTTGTTTTGCTAGTGTGCAGTAGTAGCGATGATGGCAACTTGTCATATTTTTTTACAAAGATTGAAAAGATCAACAACTAGATGGACAAGATTAAAAAAAACTATTGGTGAAGATTCATGCAATAGGTGTGTTTGCACATAAAAGACTTGCAAGGGGAATCTTCTCAACCACCTTGAAGCTATTACCTTCATAATGACATAGGTAGGGCATTTGCCCTAATTTCTTAAACCCTTTGTTTGGCTATAACAAAGGAATTTCCCTTCTTCTTTTTTCTTGTGGACAAAGGGGAGAATTGTTTTGACCTTTTGTTCATAGTGAGTATTTTATCAATGTGATAATGCATGTTGGTGCAAATCCTAGAATTCATATAAAATGGGAAGTCTATGGTAGAATTCATGGATGTTGGCAAACGACTACTTGGAAAGTGAATCAAATTGTCAACCATTTCCTACCACATTTATGTTTCCAAACGCAAGTACATAGAAAGGAGCCAATGGGATTACTTTACAAGAGGACTATGAGTCATTTTTTTTAAAAATTCACTTTTTCATATGAAAGAATTTTTGAATGAAATGTTTTGCAACTTGTTATTAAAAATACACATAGTTGCCCCGATAGATCACATGTTTTTTTGTTAATAATTGTTGATTTATTTATTTATTTATTTCCATATCTTTTTAATTGTGGGTGTTTCTTGAACTTGGGTAGTAGGTTGCTATCATCTAAAAAAAATTTACCATCAAAATTATGTCATTACAATAGTCCTTTACCTAGTCCTTTGTAAAATTAACCACATGTGATGTAAACCTGTTCAAGTTCAAATGTCTTTTTTAAAAACCAAAACCCAATATTTAATTTAATGAATTTTTTATTTGAATTCCTCAACTTTCACATTAGTCACTTAACACAACTTGGAATGATTAACTTAACTTTTAAATCTCATAAAAAAAACATATGTAAAAAAGTTCATAGTTTTCACCACTATTCGACATAGTTTTTGGCTCGTTAGTTTGTACTCACACCCTTGGGTACATATAACTAAAAGCAAAAAAATCATAATTTTTTTGAAGCCTAGATATAAGAATTGTAGAATTCTTGCTATATTAGTCACTAACACATCATCTCATAGGTTTTTTATTTGTTTGAAAAAGATATGGTGTTCAAAATATCAACAAATTTTTTGTGTTGGTATTATGTGATTTTTTACTTGGGAGTTGTTTACACACAATTGGAAGTGGGTCATTTCATAATTGTCTTATTGCTAAATTATTTGGTGTGGGAATGTACATGTGGCTAATATACTCAGGGTTAGAGTTCATATATTGGGAACAACATGTGTAGTTGGGGGGTTGTCATGATATTTGGAGTATGTTTTATTTCTTGAATATTTTGCTCACTCTCTTAAAAGTGCACGTGCATCTATAGCAAGTGGTAAATTTTATTCTCTATTTTAGGTTGTTGATGTGTTTATGTATGGTGATTGTTTTTCATAGTTGGATTCTTGGTTGCTATATGGTGCCCAAATCAATTGCACTTTTGAAGTTTTCCTAGTTTCAACACTTGGGAGTAGAACTTTTCTTTTATGGGCCTTATATGCTTGTAATACTGAATAATCAATAAAGAAAGTGATACCACTGCAAAAAGTTGTTTGTAATAGTACTACACATGGCTTCCTATTCAATGATCTGACATTGGTAGAATGCATGGATTCGGTACTTGCTATAAGGGAGATTTCTACACAATGGTTCCAACAATGAACAACATAGGACATCCTCTAGGGAATTAGATCAACTTCAATGGCACCAAGTTGATAATGGATTGACATTAAACTATATTCTCACTTTATCATCCATTTTTGTCTGTGGTTGTTTCAAGTTTTTGCCATTTAATCTACAAATGACTATTTTGGTTATTACAAGTGTTAAGGCTAGTTGACCAATCCAAAACACCTAGAGCTCCATCCTTGTCCTTTGGACTTCAACACATGTACATTTCATTGATGGAATATTAAAAAACATGCTTACACGTACATTATTTACATTTACCAATATCTCATTTGGTACATTTTGGAAAACACTCTTATTGTTCACAAAAACCGTAAATTGACCTAATTATAACTATTTAGATTGACACCCTACAAAAAAGGCAACCTATTTCAAACTATCAAACATTGCAACAAATTATAATGTGCAATAATGATTATATGAATGATAATGCAATATTTATGAATTTTAAATATTATATAAAAGAACAAAAAATTTGGGTTGATATATAATATAAATAAAAATGCCTAATAAATAGTGAAATGTGATTTTTACGTATGTTATACATAATACATATGAAACAAATTGAACAAATGTTTTTAAAAAATGATTAGCAAAAAATATATATTTTTACATACGGAATTAATCAATGGGGAGGAAAAAAAAGCTTTTGAATTTGTCATTTTAAAGAAAATTGATATATTAAATTTATGTTTCATGGTTTTGTGTTGTTTATAAGAGGTTTCACCACAACTATATCACAAGTGAAATTGTGGAAACTTCTTTTATCATCATCCATTGATGAATTAGGCTAGTTTTTTCATAAAAATTTAAATTGTGAATGTTGAAAATATGTTAAATTTTTAAAGTTATTTTCTTTCCATATTTTGAAATGATTTTATTTATTGTTAATTTTCTTATATTTAATAGGTTTTATGTAAAATGTAATGTTTTTTGGGGGTGGTTTTTCCTTGTAGGAAAATAATAAATTTCAATACATATAATAATATAATATAATGAAAAATGAAATTTAGAAAAACATATTTATGATCAAATACATTTATGACAAATGCAACATTATCAACCGTATGATCAATGTTGGAATGGTCAACATGGATTATATAATAAAAGAATGAATTTTTTGACAAATGTGTTTTAAAAGATGAAATGTTGTGCAATATGTAAAATGGTTAAATTGATTCATCAAAATATATATATTTTAAATGAATAGTATTTATAATATATTACGTTCCATTAAATATGGTTGTACACCTTATGGTATAACAAATTGTCTTTTATCTAATTTTACAACTACATCAAATGGAAAAAATATGTTTTTGTGTTTGAAGTGTTATAATGAATATGCAGCACCAATATATGGAAAATATGTTGTTTATCAATCACCAATGTATATGAAAGCACTCATAGAACATCCATTTTACGTACAATTTTTTATTTTTTTTACTATTGGATTACACATACGAAATCAAAATTGATGTTTTAGTATTGGAAAAATAATGGAAATAAGTTTATTAAATAGTCCATTATTAAGTTAGGATGGTATTTTAAATTATAAAGACATATTTAAAGATTTTTTTTCATGTATTGTTCTTCCTATATTAAATTATAATGTAATCAATAATAAATGATATAAACAATATATGACTATTTTTGAGTAATCAAATGATATTAGAAGTACGTGTATTTTATCTTCAAACGTTATTAATGATATTATTACACAACATAATATTTTAAATAATGATTTTGAAAATATGCATGTTAGTGATGTAATACAATTTATTATTATTATTATTCAATATGTCTATTCATGCAATGATTCCTACCAATAATTTTTTTTTTAATGATGGGGAACATGAAAAAACAATTAATTGAAACAATACATGTAATGATAAACTTTTAGTTAAATACAATGGATTAAAATGTGATACTAAAAATATAACTTTAGAACTTAGCTTGTTTCCATTTTTATGTTTACATGGTCACGGTGGTTATGATGGTAAAATACCATTACATGAGTATTAAAAATTTCTCATGAGTTCATTATTTTCCCTATTTACATTGTATAGACTATATTTATTAATTATGTTTGATCTTCAACAATTAATTCAACTAATCAAACAAACTTCTCATACTTGCTTGAAGAAAGATATAAAAATTATGAAGAAAGATTATCCACATATGACCAATGAACAAATTCTTCAACATAAAGTGAAGTTTAAACTTCCATCATCAATTCAAGGTTCTCCTTGATGGCATCAATCACAATTACAAGATTTGTTAACAATGGTGCAAGAATTTGGAATACCTCATTTTTTAAAAACATTAACAATAGATGAAATGACACAATCATGATGGTGTGAGTTTGATGACATGGAACATTTTGTTGAACAATTACATAAAAATATGTCATGGAAACATTTGTCACCAAAAAGAGAGGGAGGTAGAGAACCCAGACAGCAACCCGACCCCCCTGTTCGGACTCGCTCTAACAGAGCGCACATGGGCAATCACACATCTAAGAGACAACACACAACAAAGGAGTAACACAGTAATCGCCTTGGTCCAGACTCCAAGTGGGGAATCCACACGATGGCTGCAAAATCATCCCACCCGAACCTCCAC
>Ga0209208_10000803_pt1 | contig 42523 bp, 27 predicted proteins | sample S1TSphfallax_3_FD_187694 | JGI IMG/M metagenome (GOLD analysis project Ga0209208, IMG submission 187694) | Host-associated microbial communities from peat moss isolated from Minnesota, USA - S1T2_Fd - Sphagnum fallax MG (SPAdes) (version 2) | ecosystem: Host-associated > Plants > Peat moss >... | reverse complement strand
TATTTTTCCTTGTTTTTTTCCCCCCTTATTCTTCTCTTTTCTTTTTTTGTTGTTTTCTCTGGTATTTTTCCTTGGTCCTTTTCCTCTTTTTTTTCTTGTTATTTTTTCCCCCTCTTTCTCATTGCTTTTTTTTTTTTTTTTTTTCTTATTTTTTTTTTTTTTTTTTGCTCTTGTTTTTTTTTCTTTCTCCTTGCTCCTCTTCCTCTTTTTTTCTTGGTTTTTTTTCTTTTCTTTCTCCTTTCTTTTTTTTTTATGTTGTTTTTGTTTTTTCCCTTGCCCTTATTCCTCTTTTTCTCCTTATTGTTTTTTTTGCCTCCTTGCTCCCCATCTTTTTTTTCTTTTCTTATTTCTATAAATATTTTGGTTACTTTGGTTTCAAGCAAGATCACAATGCAACATGGAGGCAAGTTTGGAACAACAAGACTTGTTACAAAATTTTTAAAAAACTTGGGAATTTCTCAAGTGAAGTTTCTTTTGTTTTTTTTTCCATGTTTGTGTTTTTCTTGTAATTTTTTCTTTTTATTATGATTTTTTTGTCCAATTTTCTTTTAAAATTTCTTTTAATTTGTGTGGTTTTTTAATGTTTGTGTGCTATTTTCTTTTAACGTAATGAAAACCTTGAAACCTTTATTTACTAATGTGGCATGTTTTTATTTGTAAATTAAACTATGTGGAACCACCAAGGATTAATTTGTGATAAACATAATTCATCTTCACATTTAGCACCAATAATTGTACACATGTCACCATGTTATAAAGGTGACCAAAAAAACTACAACTTATTGCCAAGTTCGTGATATTATGAATGAAAAAACTAATGATAGAATGGAATCTATTGTGAAGAGGGAATAACATGTCATTACTTTTATTTTTATATTAATATGGACTTGTTGATTTGCATTTTTTTTACATAATTCTTATGGTTTGGTGCATTTTGCATGCAACTTATGTGTACATAAAAGCTAAAACATTATTTTATGCCATTCGATATTATGGTGACCAATGAGATTTGAATGTTTTCCAAAATATCTTAATGAAATTTTGAATTTCAAGTTTATTTCAAAGTTTGCATTAATTCATGTAAATATTACCTATTTACATATTCAAAAAAATTGTGTCAATTAAACAAATAATATGAAAATTTAAAAGTAAACATAACATTTGTTTGGACATGCAATACTTAGATTAGCGTAATTCGTATTACATTTCGTAGTGTTTTCACCTGTAATACCCGCATCAATTTCACAAATTTTTCATTGGTTTTTTTGGCTAACCATGTAATAATCACATCCATAATTGTTAAATTACATTTTGTGAACGTTGTCACCCTATAATACCCACATCACATTCCCAAATTTTTCATTGGTCTTTTAGTTGATTATGCAATATTCACATCCATAATCGTTAAATTACATTTTGCAACATTGCCATCTCATAGTACCCACATTATGTTTCCAAAGTTTTCATTGGTTTTTTTGGCCAACTATGCAATACTTACATATGGGTCCTAAAATATTAATTGTTGTATTAACCAATTATGTAGTATTTGCACACCTATGTGTTTTCCCAATTCACTTATATGTGAATATTGCATGTGTCATGTTCAACATGTGGTTTTGGCATACTACCAACTTGGGCATTATTCTTTGAAGTCAAGGATCCATTTAAATAAGGCTTGGACCAACAAATGTTTGTTTTGGCATGACCGTTGATGCATGTATTGCATATTGGATAATCAATACAACTTATAATACCTACTTGGTGTTCTAATTCAGAATTGTTTTAAATGTGGGTATTACATATTAGGTATTAATTAATAGAAATTGTTAATGGTGGATGAAAGTATTACATTGTGATTTAAGGTGGGTTAATGAAATTTATCGATTTAAAAAGGATATTACAAAATCATTTCAAAAGTGTGTTGAAGTTCCATTCAACCCTAAATACATTGATTTTTGCAATTCCTTCATTGACGATAATCATCACCTTCTAGAGTACTTTTAGGATTTTCTTGTGTGCCAGAAATACCAAAGAGGTAGTGATTTAACCAAAAAGTAGAAAATGTTTTGTTGAAATGTACAAGTTTAGCTAAAAATATATATTGGTTTTGCTAAAAGGTATAGGTTTTTAGCTAGGAAGTAAAAAATATTTGTTGATAGGTGGAAGTTTAGTTAAGAAAAGATGTTAATTTTGCCAAGATATAAAAATTTACCTAAGAAAAAATATGGGTTTTGTCAATAATAGGAGGTTTAACTAATAAATGAAAGGGTTATATTGAAAGCTAGAAGTTTAGTTAAAAATAAATATTAGTTTTGTTAATAAAGGTTTAGCCATGAAAATGTAAAGGTTTTGTTGAAAGGTAATGGTTTAGCTAATAAGTAAAAAGGTAAAAGTTTAGCCAAGAAAAGATATTGGTTTTGCTAAGAGATTTAACTAAAAAGTAAAGAGGTTTTGTGGAGAAATGGAAGTTTAACCAAGTAAAGATATTAGTTTTGTGAAAAGATAAGAGTTTAACCATCAAAAGGTAAAGGTTTTACCAAGAGCTAGCGATTTCACCAATAAATAAAGGGGTTTTGTTGAAAGGTAATGGTTTTACCGAGAGCTATCGGTTTCACCAATAAATAAAGAGGTTTTGTCAAAAGGTAGAAGTTTAACAAGAAAAATTATTGGTTTTGTTAAGAGGTACAAGTTAAGGCAATAAGTAAAAAGGATTTGCTAAAAGATAAAGGTTTAATTATGAAGTAAAAAGGTTTTGTTAATGTTTCAATTTGAAATAAAAAGCTATTGTTGAAATATAAAAGTTTAGTCAATAAAAGATAATTTTTTTATTGAGAGGTAGAAAAAAATAAAGGTTTAGCCAAAAAATAAAAAGGTTTTGTCAAAAAGTACATGTTTAGCCTTAAAAAAATAGAATGTAGGTAGGTATGTAGGAGTGGGGTTGGTTGTTAGTTGGTAGGTAGGGCCAAGATGTAGGTTAATAAGGTAGTTAGGTCAATAAGATAACTAGGTTAGTAAGGTAACTCAGTGGGAACATAATATGAAGGTTGGGGTTGGAAAAAAAAACCCCCAAAAAAAACTCATTGGTCAAAAACCAAAAAAAATTGATTAGTTGAAATTGAATGAAAAAATGCAGCCCATCCCATGGACAAAATGATCGATTGGTGCATTGGTGGGTGTTGATTCACTTTGACCTTTAGCTCATGGATAGGTTTTTTTTTGAATTGGTTGCATCTACATCCCCATAAGCTTAACAACTTTTGTTTATCGTGATGTTTGTTTATTGTTTAAATATTGCATCCCTTAGGTGTCGAAACATGATGTTCCTTGGATACCAAAACATAACATATCTTGGATTTCCAAAATCATTAATGGGACAACTAATGGTAATGTTCTATCACTTCTATAACTTTTGTTGCCTTAGGTAACACAAATATTCAACGGTGTTATTTCAACAACTAAGCCATGAGTGGTATTGATGCAAAAACAATTGGTGATGGTATTTGTTTATTGAAAATATGTATGGTCGATATTGGGAACTTTTTTGTCTTGCCTTGCTATCAAATGTGCAACATTGGATTTTGTCAATATCAATAAACTAGTATTCAGTAATGTGGGATTAGTCGTTGCAAAACATTTTTCTTGATAATTGTTACAAGATCATTGGTTTTTTATCATTGAAATTCTTTCTTGTTGTCCAATTGAGCTTCCAATCCTTTGGGAGTTTCCTCATGCATTTGATAAGGTTTTAACTTGTTGATGTTGATTAGGATAAATTGGGGTCAAATTTGTTTATATTGACTAAAAGAATAATATTATTGGGAAGAAAATATTGGATTTGGTAAGGTCCAAACCATTCTTTTTCAAATTTCCTTTTTGTTTTTGGGAAACCAAAACATATAATCCCTAACAAAAAAGTTCTTATGTTTGTAATGATTTTAAGCCCAAATAACACAATTCCATTATTTCTATCCTAAAGTAAAATTTGTTTCCACTAGAAGAAAAATGTGGTTGTGTGATTAATCCCTATGACTAATTTACAATTGCAAGTGGCATATAGGACCAAATCTCACTAGTCATGTTTGACAAGTTGCATGGATTATGAATGAAAGAAAAAATTCAACATGATATAGTTTCATCTTTTGCCTAATTGTATGTGTGTGTGTTTTTTTTTGTGATTACCATTAGAATATTTTGGTGAGTGATAAGAATGAATGATATGTTGCCATGTACCATCATTTTTTATTATTTAAAAAAAATTGAAAAATTCTATTCATGTGCTCATGATTGTGATATGTGGCACATCCACAAATATTCCAAATTTATTCTTAATACATTTGAAAAAATAATTATGTTAAGAAAAAGTAAATAGGGTACTTATTTATCTAAGCTAGTAGCTTGACCTTAAAAGGTAAACAAAAAAACATAATAGCAAAATCAACTACCTATTAATCTACCTACCTTAAGGTGAAGCTATTTTTATTGGTTCATCCCAAATACATAACAATGTGTGCATTATAAACATTCTAACTTGGTTAAACTTTGGCAAAATTGAAACTTGATTCAACATTGACTAAATCAAAACTTGGTTGAACTAAAATTTGGTTAAACTAGAACCTTGGCTTACATCAGTGAAACTAAAACTTGTTTAAATCGTGGCTAAACATTGGCAAAACTAAAACTTGCTTAAATTGTAGCTAACAAAACATTGGCAAAAAAATACTTGCCCAAATTGTGGCTAAACATTAATCAAATTAAACTCTAGTTAAATAAAAAATTGGTTAAATTGTGGTTAAACCATGGCAAAACATTGGTAAAACAAAAACTTGGCTAAACATTGGTTAAATGATAACTAAACATTTGCTAAACTAAAATTTGGTTAAATGGTGGTTAAATTGTAGTAAAAAATTGGAAAAAATTAAAAAAGGCTAAACCATGACTAACATTAGCAAAACTAAAAACTTGGTTGAATTCTATTTAAATTATTGTTAAATGTTGACAAAATTAAAATTTGGTTAAACCTTGGCTAAGTCGTGGCTAAACATTGGCTAAACTAAAATTTGGCTAAATTGTAAGTAAAATTTGGTTAAATTAAAAATTGGCTAAAATTTGACCAAAATTTGGCGAAACAAAAAGTTGCTTCAACCTTCATTAAACCTAGCTAAATTAAAAATACGTCAAACTTTGGTTAAACCTTGAATTTTTTAAAAACTTGGTTAAATGTTGGTTAAATTTAATAACCTAGGTTAATTGAGGTTATGCTCAAACATAAGCCACGCTTCACTTATGTTAAACATAGATTTAAATCATGTCACTTGGCACCTAAGATAGGTAGGTAGATAACCTTAATGTACATAAACTATATAAATATACCTTTAATGTATGCATGATATACAAATAATATGTTTTAAATACAATTGGAATACACCCATAAAACATACCCCCATGTTATAGTTTAATACGCTTTAGTATACCCCTTGGGGCTAAATCCACCCCATAGTGCTACAACTATTTTGGTCAATTTTTTAACTAATGGAACATGTATGCCCTTTCTTGAACGAAAACCATATTAAAAATTGTCAATATGGAAAGATGCAAAAAATAAAATCACAACCTAGTTTTAAATTGTAGCATAGTCACAAGAAGGACCAAACTTGTCAAAAAGTTGCAAAAATGACCAAAGGTTATAATTGCAAATGGCTAATAGTCACATGTAGTTGTAAATATAATGGTTGCAAATGACAAGATTTCTTCCATTGTTCATATTTGTTTTTTCTAATTATGTTAATATGATAATTCTAGAAGTAAAAACTTTAATAAGTTTAGTAGATAATTTGGTATGGGTCATGAATTGAGTAGCTAACAAATAATTGGTAAGCATAAATGGATGAAGTCCATACACCAATTGGAAGGGTGTATGGCTAGTAGTTACTTCAAATGCAGTAAGCATACAAGAAATGTGTAAATGTTTATCCTAGATATTACACTTTTCATTGGCCAATTTGGTCATCAAAGCTCAATGATTTTGTTAGTTGATTTAGTTTGCCCATTTCATGAGGATACTAGGTAGTGAATTTAGTTTTTCGAAACAAAAAATGAGTTGTCAAAATTTTGTATAACATCATTAATGAAATGAACTCCTTGATCACTTAGCAAGGCAAGTGGGGTGCATCTAAACTTGGTAAGAATAAATTCATAATTGAATTCAATTGTATTGAATTCTCAATTGGTCCTTAAAGCCTTGGCTTTTAGCCACTTGGTAGCATAATCAAAAGTTACCAAAATGTATTTATTTCTAATGTAGCTATTAATTAATTTGATAGGTACACTAAAATCCAAGCCCCATTTCATGAATCGTTCTATAAGTAACATGGTTACCAATTAAGCCATGATAGAAGTTAACAAGTTCCCAATTTTTTTGACAATCATCACAACTTTAACAAAAATTATGGGTGTCCTTATAAAGAGTAAGGCACTAATATTTGACATTTATTTTTTTTGATAAATGATGTTTGTTAAAATATGGCCTTTTCTTATCCCTACATGCATCTCTTGATAACTAATTATGTGTCTATTGGTTGGATCCATCTTCATAAAACTTGGTTGTGTTCCATTTTGTAGACTTTCCCTATCGCGTTCCCAAATTCCTTAATGGACTCAAATGTGAGTCTAAATTGAAAACAACGGAAGAATAAGGAATTGGGGCACACTCTTTGGCTCGCAACACTTTGGAGGGGTAGAAGGGTGTGCTAGAGCTTCGAAATGGGACTAGGAAGAATGAAAAACATCAACTACTCACACGGACCTGCACAAAACAAACACAAGGTGGTTAATGCATAGTTGGAGCAATTTTGGTGCTAGGACGACAAGCCATGGGCAACTCAAATTCACAAAACTTACCATGGCCCAAACTTGAGGGAAGCCACAACCTTCTCCCTTATAGTATACTATGTGCCTATTCATGAAGCTCACATCCAAATGGCATTTTGTCCTGGGACTCCCAAATGGGAATCTTGAAATTCCCAAAGTTGGAACTCTTGCAACTTTGGGGCCCCATCACTTTGTGTGAAGACCTTCGATTGAAATGAAGTTTAAAGCAAAGTTGTAGCTCTTGTCAAAAGATTTCAAATAATATGTCGCGCGCCACCTGCACGCAAGGAAATCAGGTCGATTCTCAACTTTTAGTGGTCAGGGGTCAAATTAGCAATTTGACTTTCGGCCTTTCTTTTGGCCATAACTTGTGTTTCAGATGTCCAAATGGGTCATGCGAACCCATTTTTGACATCTACATTTTAATAGTTTTCCAATGGTATAAAGAACTCTTCAATCCATTGGGTTTTGATTCTTGCAACCATTCTCTGAACATTCATGAGTCCACTGGGACTCCAATTCCCAAGGTGGGAGCTCCCTTGGGAGTGTGAGGGTTCATTCCCTCACACTTCCTTTCACTCCCAGGCTTCTTCTTTTGGCCCGCAACCTTACAACCCCTTGCTTTGGTCGTAAGCCCAAGACTAGCGTTGCAACATTCCCATTATGAATGGAAGGTAAAACTTTCAAGATGATTTTTTTTTGTTTAATAATAAAATGCACAAGAAAGTATCTAGTGGAAATACAATCATATATTTCTTGTAACCATATTGTTTGTATAAAAAATAATTATGCATTTAATATTTGGTTTGGCATACTTGGTTTTTCATTAGAGGTTGATAATTGAGAAAAAAACATCTGGTTATTGAACGTGATTTTTCTAATTTGTATATTATTGAAAAGTTAAATTCCAAAAACAAAATAAGGCATGTTTGAACAATTGAACTTGAGGTTTGAGGCTTGCAAATCAAGTAAACCAACAGCATGTGGTCCACACAATACAATAACCTATTTTTTAACAAATAATGTTGAAATTTCTACAAGGCCTACACCATAGCTAACACTTCATGTTTGGTAATGGTATAATTACGTTCAACATGATTAAGGAGTCAAAAAATGTAGAACTTTAAGTGGTTGATCACGTTTGCTTGTAATATTTTATGTTAACATCACACCCACACTTAAATTCGATGCATTAGTATGAATGTGGAATTCAAACTCTCGATGTGGTATAATCACATATTGATTCTTGATTGTTTCACACACATTTTGGCAATTGGTTGTACATTTAAAAACTTTTGTCTTTCACATTGGCTTTGTAATCGGTGCCATGATGAAAACAAAATTCTTAATGGAACATTGATAAAATTGAACTATGCCATCAAAGATTTGAATGTCACATGGAGAGTTTGATGGGTGGCATATTAATAATTGCCATGATTTTTTTGGGGTTTTGAAGTTTTCCTTTTTTAGAAATATTTTAGTCCAAATTGGTCCAAAATATACCAAAAACATGCATTTTTTCTAGATTGAAATTAATATCAAATTCCCATTACGTATCAAAACAAAGCTTCAACTTTGGTGGGTGACCATGTCATTAAAACATTTAAGTAATGAAAAAATAATTTCATGAAACTACCATGTGAACTAATCCTTGAAGGCTAGGTCAATTGCTCTTTGATAAGTTGGTGGGGCATTTTTCAACTTGAAAGGCATAATTATCCAAACAAATGTTCCCCAATAAGTAATATTTCATTGCCTATGATTACATCCAATATTTTTTTAGGAAATGGAAGAAGATAATGATCCTTCTTTGTTGTTGAATTGAGTTTGTGAAAATTAATGCAAATCTTCGACTTTTTGTTCTTCTTTGGTACAACAACAATTGGTGATAGCCAAATAGCTTGATCCATAGGTTCAATGAATCATGAAATTAGGAGCTTGTTCAAGTCTATTTAACCACTATTGCATAGTTAGGATTCATTCAATACTTGGATTGATGAATAGGTGGAATGGAAGTGTTGAGCATGGTTTAATGCTAAGCAATGTGTGGAGGGATTCTTTTCCAGTCATGATAGTTCCATGGAAACAAGTCTTTGTATTATTATAAAAGTTTTTTGGCATCCACTATTAATATCAAATCACATACTTGTTTATTTGAGAAGTGTTGATCAAGAATCTTACAAGTCCTTGATGCAAACTCAAATTAGAGTAATATCTATTTGAATAAATCCTTTAGTATGCTAAATTGGTCCTCAAGTTCAATAATATTATAATTTGGTAATGAATTCTTTGATATGCTAGTTGGTAAGCTCACCATGCCAATTGTAAACAAGTCAAGTTTTGTTGCAAGTAATATGTCTTCTCCCTCACCAATAACCCCATTCACAAAGTTGTAACACACAATACTTCAAGGTGTTTTGTGCAATCATCCAATCTTTTAGTGACAATAATAGTTCTAACACTTCCATTGCCTTCTATGGTAATCAAGTTTGTACCCCAATTATGGGAAACCTTGGACTACTTAACAACATGGAAAAACTAACATCCAATACATTGTTTTGAATGACAATAAATGTGACTATGTGAAGAATTCCATGGCTATAAATTTTGAGGTTTTTAATCAATCCTATAGGCTTGGTTATGGTTTGATTTGTCATTCTAAGATTATATAAAGAGTAGGTTTGGTAATCAATAGTCCTAATCATTTTTTCAAATTTTTAGTAATGATGGACTCCATAACCATTATCTAGTAACACATCCTCAACAATATTTCTACCAATTTGAACTTGAATGATTACCATGTGAGAATCTACAATTATTGAAGTTATGTAGGGTATTGAATGTTATGGGTAGGTGTTTTAAAAACTCTTTTTTAAAGTGTCAAAAAATGGTATTGAATTTTTTCTTGACACAACTAGAAAAAGTTTTTAAAACACATAGTTTTTTAGGTTTGGTACTAGATGGTAGGTTGCCCTAGGGTCAAAGTACATTTATTTTCCAAAAGTTGATTACAAATTTCCTAAATGGTAGTAGTGGGTTTGTTAGAGTTTTATCCTTTAATATAAATTTTAGTTTTGGTTTTTTTCAAGTACCAAAGTCCACATTGACCTAATCATTGTTGTGGTAATTGAATTGGAGGGTTTTGATGCTCAAAATCTTGGATAACAGTTTCAAACTTCTTGTGTAGCTTTTCCTTTTCGGTCTAATCGATAAGGGTTTTGTTTTTTATTGGTTCTTTTTCCTTGAAAACAATCTCATATGGGGTTTTACTTGTGGTTGTCATTACCAAAACCATGTTCATTGAAGCATTTTCCTTCTTTAGTTTTTCTTTTACTATTGAAGTAATTGCCTTGTTTTGAAACATAACCTATGTTAAAATTTAATGGGGGTAGTCATAGATCTCGTGATTTCCAATTCCCCATAAATTTAACATTGGAATTTGGTAGGGTGGAAAAGATTCTTGGGGTTTGTTTGTTGCTTTCCCTATTGTCCAAAACCTTGTTTATTGAAGGAGATTTTTTATCCTTTAATTTATTGTTTGGGTTGTCAAGATTCTAATGGCACTTTCCCTTCATGTGACTTGGTTTTTTTGCATTGTCTAAATATGATTTCATTTTTTCTTCCTTTGGTAGTCATTTTGGTTCTTGAAATTTGTGGTAGCTGTAAGTAGTTTTGTGCATACCCAATGTTTTCTTCAAAAGTGACGACCACCTCCTTGTGTTGTAGCAAAATGTTATGTTTCATTTTTGCAATAAAAATGTGGAGATAAGGTAATAAACTTGTTTTAAACAATGTTGTAAGGATAATGTGATTAGCCTTGTTGTAAATAATTCGACAAAGGCACAATTCAAGTGGCTTTGGATGAAATTATTTCTTCATTTAAAAATGTGGTCATGAAACACGAAACAAATTTTTTTTTACAATATCAACATTGTCACATTTTCCATTTGGGGTAATCATTTTTCTTAAAACTTGAATGTGTGTGTCGAAATCAAATCCAAGAGTGTAGATTTGATATGGAAACACTTTCCTAATTAGTGGATGTATTATTGTAGATGTTGCTAACACAACTATTGTGGTTGGAGGGTATTGAGGTGGATACCAAGGTATTTAAAAAAATCCTCCATGTGGGGTTTTGTTAACTATTTTTTTCAATGGCCCACTTCTTAGGGGTTTGCTTGATGGCCTTTTTATTGGGAGTCCATGGTGTGTTGTGTTGAGGTTTATTGAATTGCACCTATAACCTTTTCCTCTTAATTGTTGAAAACACCATTGCTTCTAGTTGAAAGTTCACCACCACCTTTTAAAAGAACATTTTTGCCCCCAAGAGGACCACCGCTGCCTCATGTATGTATTAATTTTGATTATTGCATGTAACATGGGTTCAATATGTTCAACATTGAGTTGAATATAGTTTTGTATATTGAGAAATTTCATTTCAATAAATTACACCTTTTCTAATATGTGGTATTCATGCAAAAAATTGAATAGGTTTTCTGTAGTAGATGAAAATTCTACCAAAACATGCATGGGTTCAATATTACCAAAGATGTCGTAACCCTAGCCTTGGGTTCACGACCAAGGTAAGGGTTTACAAAGGTGCGGGCCAAAAGTGAAGTGTAAGAGTCATATTTCATGCTTACGGGAACGTAGGAGAGTAGGAGGGAATGAACCCCCACACTCCCAAGTGAGCTCCCACTTTGGGAGTTGGAGTCCTGATGGATTTCCGAATTTTCAAAGGGCGATTGTAGGGGTCAAAACCATTGGATTAAAGAGTTCATTATACCATTAGAAAATCTTTTGGAATCTAAAATGGGCTCGCATGGCCCATTTAGGTATGTAAAACATAAGTTATGGCCAAAAGAAGGGCTAGGAATCAAATTGTCAATTTGACCCCCGATCACTAAAAGTCAAGAATCGCCTTAATTTACTTGTGTGTAGGTGGTTTGCCACATACCATTGAAAAGAGCGCTATAACTTTGCGTTAGACCTCATTTCAATCGGAGGTCTTCACAAAAAAATATAAGCTTTTAAAGTCGCAAAAGTCCCAATTTCAGGAATTTCGGGACTCCCAACTTGGGAGTCTTAAGACAAAATGACATTTGGGTGTAGACCCCATGGCCATGCACAAAGAATACTATAAGGGAGAAGGTGGTGGTTTCCCCAAGTTAGGGCTGTGGTGAATTTTGTGAATTCGTGTTTACATGTGGTTCGTCCATGCACCAAAAGTGCACCAACTACACATTAACCAACTTGTTGTTTGGTTTGTGCAAGTTTGTGTGAATAATTGACCCACTTGTTATTCATCCTAGTCCTCATCTTAAAGCTCTGACATGCCCCTCTAGCCCTTCAGTGTTACGAGCTAGGGAGCGTACCCCAACTTCTTATCCTTCCGTTGTCTTCACCTTTAGACTCATAGTTGAGTCTATCAAGGGGTTGGCAGTGTGTCAAAAGACATCTTCAACTACTAATGTGTAGGAGCTTTTGTTATAGAAGTGGCTACCATAATATTCAAGATACATACATAGTTGAAATTTTCACCAAAACTATCAAGGTTTGAGATTGTGTGATATTCTAGGTATAATAGACATTATTAGAAACCATGTTTAGCTTCTCCACAATATGCACAAAAATCCTAAGAAGATGAATTTTGAAATACTATCAAAATGAATTTGGTTATTGAAGTCATATTTGTCTCTTATTTCAATTTGATGTTCATGTTTAAGAAGGGTGAATTTCTTTTTCATAGTTGAACCTACAATTCTTCAATCTTTTGTTGAAGTCATGCAAGTTTTGCTTCAATATTCAAAATTGAAGGTGTTTGAAGTGAGTTGGTTCATCCCATTCCCATCAAAGTTTGTGGTGTGTGGTTGAAGTTATTGCTTGTTCTTTGTTTATTTGTTCCTTCTCAATCTCCACATGGTATTGTTCCTCCACAACTATGTTTATTTCCTCCATGTGGGGTTCAAGTTTGATAGTTGATTCATTAGCAATTCCACCTTGGGTTACCTTGGTTGTTTTTTGGAGAAAACATTGCCACATTCCTTGCTTAATCATGGGTAAACATTTTTAATAGTAGATTAAGAAATTCTTGACATTTTCATGTAGGTTAAAATGCTTACAATGTCAAAGTTTTTGCAATTGAACAAAAAATTGCTTTTTATAAAACAAAATAAGATTTTTACTAAATTGAAAACAAAAATGGTTAATTCCATATCCATGGTTGGGTTGCCGAATGTAAGATCATTCAAAAAAATGATTGAATGTATTGAAGGGTGGATTTAGATCAAATTTGAAGGATTTAGAAATCCTTTGTATATATGCATGAATTTTGCATAAGAAAAAAAAATGTAAACTATAGAATTCCAAATAGGAATTCTAAATGCATGATTCAATTGGCCTTTACCAAATTAGTTAAATAGGCGGCGAAAAATAATCACAACTTTAAACTACTTCAAAATGAAAATGAAAATGTTAAACTAGATTAAGATAATATTAAACTTGTAAAAAGAATACAAAATTTGCAAAATAAAATATTATTTATGCAAAATTAGTGTAATATTACTAAAATCAAAACATCACAAACAATTATTCCTTCCTACAATATAATAGATTTTATTTCTATAGATTGCCAATAACAATAAGAATAATAATATCCCTCATTAAATATGGTTTGAAGACTAATGCTAGTTGTTTATACTGAAGTGTTATTAAAGGGATTTGGCAAAAGTAGTGTTGATTAAGTTGGTTAGTACTCCATTTCAATCCTGTTGAAATGACCTTTTTATAGGTCATTGTCCTATAACTAATTTATACTAAATTTAACTTCTACAAAACTTGCCAATTTGGGGTTACCAAAGACACCAATTAAAAAAATAAAAATTTTGGTTTGGTTTTTAACATATTATAATTCCCAAAGTGGGAAAAATGTTTGAATTCATTTTCCCATATTTGTGGGAACGTGTTTTGAGTCTTGAAACAAAGTCTTGATTCATTTCCCCTTTCATGTTTTAGCCTTAATCATGAGCCCAAGGATAATTTTGTTATGGTCCACTATGGTTGATTTAGGGAAGGTTGTACTTTGGTTAAACATAAGGGATTGCAATTAGGCAACTAATGATAGGGCTCACATTGCGTTTGGCCTATTGATCTCATCATGTTTAAAACCAAACTACCTTTTGGATATCTATTGTAAAATATTTTTTTTTTATAAGATTTGGTTTGTGGATGAACCCAATTCAATGTGAATAGGTTTCCAACTATTTTGTGTGTTTGGGGGGTTTGTTTCAAAATGTAGTTTTTGATTCCTATCTTTTGTGTTATGAAATTTTAGAACACACTAATATCACAAATTTAACATGTGACAAATTGATAATGAAAATACCGAAATACATTCATTCATGGGTTTGTACATTTTACACATGATTACCATGCGTTGGAAACATGTTTGATATGGATAAATATGTTGATAGATGAAATATGAATTTATGAATGAACAAATGTCATGTGAATCTCACATCTTCCCATAAATCTATGTGTCAAATGTGTTTTCAATGGACGATATAAATGTGTGAAACATATGAATTATGAATGAAATTTTTTTGCATGATTTCTATTATTAAGTCGTGAGATGTTGAGTTTATGATGAAGGAATAGGAGACAATTAATTGGACACCATGTGTGTTTTGTAATTTGTTTGTTTAGAAATTTGTGTGTATGCTTTCATGTATGTGACTTTGTTGATTTCAATAATGTTAGGGTCAATTTAGTAACACATGACATGTTTTGCAATAATTCATGTTGTGTATAATTGTGAATTTTTTTTAATGTTATTTTTTAATATTTTGGAAACTTGAACTTCCATACAATATGAAATTCCAAACCATTTTAAAATGTGCAAAAAATAAGAATTTTGAATATACTCCAAGTATGCATGATTGATTGAAATTTGACATTATTTTTTAGGTTGGTTTGTATTGCAATAATTCATTTTTTGTATAATTGTGAAATTATTTTAATGTGTTTTTTCCATAGCTTGCAAAATTGAATTATAATATGAAGTTCCAAAACATTTTTCAAAAATGTCCCAAACAAATATGATGGACAATTTGCATCCCATTTTTGGTCATATTGTTTTGTGATAATTGATGTTATGTATATAATTATGAGATGATATATATATAGCTTGCAAGCTTGAAGTCCCTATGCAATATAAAATTCCAATCCATTCTAAAATGTGCAAAAAGCTAATCAATCAAATATCATCATAAGGTGTATGAAATTTGAGAATTTTGAAGACATAGATACCATCGTACATAGTTCAAGGGTAGCTTTAACACATGTGTGTCAAATAATTTATTAATTTTGAAGATCTCATGTTCAAAAAATAGAACATTGTGAAAGGTTCCAAGAGATATTTGATTTTCCTTCACAAAATGTTTTTCCTTTGAGATTTGTTTAATTAGTTTGCAAATTTCAACATTTCTACACATAACATAATTGGTGTCAAAGCTACTGCCAAATTTCCAAGCAATGTGGTTTTTGGGGGAACAAAATTTGTCATTTTTCTGACAAGAAATTGGGAAAAATTTGAAATTATTTTTGAATTCTAAAATCACCATATTTAGACAATACGATCCTTGATAGGCCGGATTCTTCAAATTTTCTACTTTCCTCTCTGACCTGTAGCCAAATTTGGCTAATTCCTCTTGTTGTGTTTGCTAGCCTAGTGTGGCAATATCACAAAATAGAAAAAAAATTAGAAAAAAAGCCCCTCATTATAGAGTATATACCAAAATACAACAAGGGGTGTGTCACACTGTGGCCTTGCCATTTTACATTAAAAAAAATCTTAAGGCAAAAGAAGAATTATGGGAACTCAAATATTTCACCATGCAAAAATGCAATCTTAAAAAAAAAAATTCCTCTAAAAGAAACCAAAATCCTTCAAGGTATCATAACTCTATAACGAATCTCAAGTTTCAACAACAGCCAAAATATCATGTTTCAAAAATCCTCATATAAAAATAGACCTATTATTAGGTAGGGGCCAAAATCCATTAAGCTACTACCTTAGTTACCTTGGGCCAATTCGACACTAAATTATATTATTATTTTCAGAAATGTTGAAAATTAAAAAAAAATTATTTCTTCCAAATTCAAAAAAATATTGTGAAGGGAAAATAGTGGACATTTAAGAAAATATTCCCATTTGTTTGAAATGAATGAATGTTTCAAAATTAATTACTTATTTATTTGATGGACATGTGTTGAAAATGGCCCAAGGTACTAGGGTATATATACTCACTCTATAATGAATGTAAACACAATATCCTTGCTCTTGCTTGGTAGTAGGCAAGGCCAAAAATTACACAATGTAGCAGATACAGATATGTAGGGCCTTTTGGTTGTTGTTTTTCCCTAGTTCTCTGGTGATCTTATTAGGAACCCGCAAAGCTCCACAATTCTCTCCATGCAACAAACGGAAAATTATGTAAATGGATTTTCATCATTGTTGTTGTTGTTGTTGTTGCTGCCATTGTTGCCATTGTTGTTGCATTGATCTTTGATTCCATTCTTCTTCAAGTTCTTCTTCACAACATTAGGTTCCTTCCTTGAAGCCCAAGCAATGAATGACTCCTCCTCCTCCTCCTCCTCCTCCTCATCCTGCTAATCGACCAATGCATCACTAGAGTTTCTTCTTTCTTCTTCTTCTTGTTTGTTGCCGCATGTACATTGTGCAAAAATTGAACAATCTGAGGAATTATATACGTAAAAACCCCCACAATTCTCTCCATATGTAAAGCTCCATAATTCTTTTCTCCATGCACAAACGAAATGCAAATTATGGAGATCGCTCTTTGTTGGTTCCATTGTTGGTTCGTTGATCTCTCATTCCCTTCTTCTTCTTCTTCAAGCTCTAAGTCAGTCACAACATTGGGTTCGTTGAAGCTCAAGCAACGATGCTCATCTTCCATTAATGCATTACAGCAGCTTCTTTTTCTTCTTTCTTTTTTCTTCTTCTTTGTTGTACACATACATTGTGCAAGAGAAGAACAGTTTTAGGAATTTATTATACACAAAGCTCCACAATCCTCTTCCATGGACAAACGAAATGCAAATGGAGATCACTGGTTGTTGCCATTGTTGCGTTGATAATGTCTCATCCCGTTCTTCAAGCTCTTCACAACACTAGGTTCATTGAAGCCCAAGCAATAGCTCGTCATCGACTTATACATTAGAGCTTTTTCTTCCTTCTTCTTTGTTGTACATATTCATTCTTCTTCTTTGTTGTACCTGTTCATTCTTCTTTCTTCTTCTGCTGTGTTGTTCCTGTATTGGAGCTTGAGCGCGGCGCCGCCGCATGCCGCATTCCGTCTTGTCCTCTACTTCTCCGATGGCTACTGAAAACAAAACGCCCTAGCGCGACAGCAGCCACGCGGGAGGGGTTTTCTGAAAAAAGGATTGGCATTTGTGACGCTCCTCCTCCTCCTGGAAGCACTTATTCCCAAGCACATCAACTAAGAAGAAGAAGATCATGATAGGAAAGGAAAATGCAGCGGAATGCATTGATTTGAGGTGCACGGCACCGAATTGCGTTGCAATACGAGAAATACCATGCTCCCAGCAAGGTTGTCCACTGCGATTGGGGCCGGCTAACCTCCCTTCCTCCGAGACATGCGACATACACTCGACTGGGCTCAAGTGTGCCACTTCCGCAGAACTAGGTCGACGGCGCCCGCAGGTGGGTTGCTGCAGTCATTATCTTCTTCTTCTTCTTCAGCAGCAGCAGCTCAACTGCTGTTTTCTACACTTGCAACCGTACTACCATCTGTTTACAAAGTGACCTTTTGTTGTCCCTTGCAACATGCACAGAAGCTCCAATACAGTACTGTCTAGGAGGAGTCCCTCCTCTTGCTCTGAAGAAATTGTATGTTTGCTTTGGAAAACCAATACATGTGTGTCGTTTTATTGGGGGGAATTCAGTGGAGACCTAGTGTGAAGAGAGTTGATGAGCTCGGTGGCTACGAGAAGCTCTGGAAAGCGAGGACTACCCACATACCCATTAAGGATTCTTTAGGACCTCTTGCAACCCGTCCCCCATTCACAGAAGTAAAATTCAGAGCTCTCGTGATCAGTGTTTTTATTTTTTGTTTTGTTTTTGTGGTGAACTTTTTATCACTTGGTGATTAAAAAAAGGTGGGGTGGGGACACTTGGCTTTAGACATTGGCTTCTAGCTTGTCACTAGAACATAGTGGGATTCCTAAATTTTTTGACTTAGGGTTCTGACCCACAGTAAAATTTGGCAAGGCCCTCTTGTAATTGATTGCCAATCCATGTACCTCACAAAATTGAAAAAGAAACCTGCTTGTGATTGCACCATTAACAACACATTGAAGTTACAGACCATGGTGGCGATTGCCCTCCTGATCATACACTGCAGAATAGAACAGATGTGGAACACATGCATATGTGGGTTAGAAATCCTGGAACCTTGGTAGCTGGAAATAGTCCATTGCTTGCTGGAAAGGGGTGCATCGAGTGTGTCTGTCATTTGCAATTGATCTAGAGTCTAATGAGTGGCATGGTGTCAAGAAAAGATGACAGTGGGTGAGCTCAACAAAGTATATACCATATGGGCACCGCACAGATACATCAAATTTCCAGTGGGTGCCATCAATTCGGTATGTGAGGTGGGGTCATGATGCAAGTGCAACGGGGGAGTGGCGATCAAGTGTGCACTGTGCAATCCCTCGACTTGGGGGAGAGGAGAAGTTCCCTGTCCGTCCCCATCGGCGTGTCACAGGTGGAACCACATACCGACACTCCATAGAGACATGTGAAGGCGAGTTCAAAACATCACTTCGCTATATACCTGAGTTCCAGCCTCCATGCAAGAATTGGCAATCATCAAAGAGTCATGTCACTGCATCACGCACAAAATTCTGCACAGTGTGCCCAGCAGAAGTGCCCACCAATTCCCATCTTAAGAGCATTCTTGATGAAACATGCGAGAAGTGGACAGTGAGCAGCCTCTTCACTCTCTCGTCTTTGTTGCCTCCCATGGAAAGAGAAATTCCATCTCTGATTTCAAATTGTCTATTTGTTGGACATCTGTGAACTAGAAACTGTGAACTCTTGCCATCACTCACTAATATGCTTTATTTGTGCTCCAATGCAGAGAGAGGGTAGAACTAAGTGTAGGAAGTATCATGAAGCTCATCCACAATTCAATCTTTTCCATGGTCATGCTCATGATGTCCCTCTAAGCTCAAGATGTCACAGAGACTTGCCTGCAACCAATTCTTCAGGTTGTGTCACAACCTGATCAGCTAGCTCTCTATTATCGCCAATCTCCATGTACCTTCCACTTTCAAAACTCTGATGCTTCAAGCTACTTCATCATCACTCACCACAATTTTGATTCATCACTGACTTTTCTTTCAAGAACAGAAGATTTCCACAACAATTGGCACCTGACATGCACATCCTGTAATTTTTTGTTGGGGTTCATTTTGTGATGCAGTCACACCATGTGAGTCTAGCAGAAAAACACCATATGCTTGGACTGCCAGGAGCAATCCCCTTCAACCTGATGGTAACCTTGCATCCTACAGACAAACACCCAACTGCTCAAATCACATTCTGCACACTTCCAAATTGGTCCCATTTGCATTGATATATAGAGATCTAGATATAGAAATACCTTTCCTTGAAAAGCCTTGTGATGCAGGCATCAAGCAACCAACCAAATTCCCAAATCTGATTTTGCATACTTGCAAAACTGGTCTCATTTGCATTGGGAGAAATCTATTTCTTAAATGTTTGACATAATGAACAACCTTGCTGTCCAGGCATCAAGAAACTAACCAAAGTTACTAACCAAAGTTTGAGCAAAAGCATGATGAGCATTTCACACTCATTATACACTTCAAGATGCAGAAAAGCTACTGATGGCATTGAAATTGGGGCATGGGTTGGTGATGATCAGGGAAAGTGAGAGGGCGCTACATTCCAGAAGGGAATATTGATCATTTTGAATTTGCAGTTTCTCTATCAGTAAGAATTTTTTTATTTCAGCCTCTGTAAATTCTCAACATCTAAACACCTTTACATCCAAGCAACACCCAATTGTGCACACACCTTGGGTCAAGGTTGAGAAGACATAAAATCCAGGCCCTACATTTCTACATCCAATACTTTGTTGAACAGCTTTAACTAATGTCATGGAGCTTGCACTGGTTCAGGATCGGTTTCAGATTAAGGCCAAACCGCTACGAAAGTGGCATGATGGCAAAGAGCATCTTTCAGGTGTGTTTGCACCCAATTTTTTGCAGTTGGTAAACCTGCATCTGTATGAGATTGAAACTCAATGATCAATCAAGTCCAACATGACATAGAGCCAATGTTTGGATCTGCTGTTCTATGTAGATAGATCATACATCAAAGTAGTTGAAGAAGGTAATTACTAATCACAGAATGAGAGGTAAGTCAAAGAGGTTGTGTCATTGGGTGTGATTTTTGCAGTGCTGCAAAGGAATGCAATTTCCGGGCTATTGGAACATAAAGATCTAGTGCATTATCCAGACAGACATCTTGGGCAAAATCTGTATTCACCAGCTGGCAAAGTGTATCAATACATCATGGATGGTAGCTTCCAAAACCAAGCGGTGGAGGTTAGTGATGTCCACCTTAAGACTTTTTCAATTTACTCTAGCAAAATTCCTTAGTCCTATGATCACCTCTCCCTACAATATAAAGGTCCATGACAGGGAGGTTTTTGAGTTGTTTTAAATGGCAGAATTGGTCATCACTGTCAATTAAGATATTCCTACCTACCTATGCTACATACTCACTGGCATGTGTTAGTTCATGACCTACCAATGGACCTTTACTTGGGAGAACACACCTTAGTAGGCACATTCTGCCTCCCAGTGAATCACTAGGGCAAGGCTAGTAAATGCACACACAAACAGTATGTAAAATCAAATCTTCTCTACAGTTGAACATCTAAACAAACTTGTTGCAATGGATGCAGCAGACTCAACCATTGACAGAGCATAGGGCCCAGTATGCAACTTTGAAGCCATGGGTTGCACAGGAAACTTACCAAGCCACAAGCCAGGCATGCAAAGACAACAAGTTAAATGACACTAGTGTCCATCCTTCTGTCAACAGGTTTCTGTATGAAGACAAGTTTGTCATAGTTTCTTAATGCCCAGCCAAATTTCTTACCCACTCTAGTTGAGTGATTGAATTTTCGCATTATCTTGAATTTCCCTTGGACACCCTCAAGTCATTGATCATCATCATGATAAGTTTTGTTGAAGATCATACAAGAACAATTGTATTGGCAGTTCTCCTTTTAATGTAGCACTTTGGGTGAAGCTATATTTTGGCCTCCATCAACATACCCTACAGATCTCTTCTTCACCATTACTGAAATTGTGTTCAGTTGTTGAAATTTCTGATCATGTTCAAAGGCCATTGAGAGATAAAATCTCAATCCATTTAATGAAGGAAAAATTTCTCCCTATTCTTTATAACAACCCAGAATTGCAAACAAACTGGTGGGTTTCCCTTAAACTTGGAAGTCCAGCAGTCTTTAAACTAAGTTTAGTTTCATAACAATCATGTTTCACCAAATTGAAAAGAATGGTCAATTCAATTTACTGATGTTGCATCAAAAGTGAACTTCAATCTTAAGCATTGAAATTGAATCATAGTAGGTTGAGCTTAAGTCAATCCACATGAAAGTTAACCTGTAATGGTTCCTTCACAGATTAGGTCACACATTTTGCATGTTATATAAAATGGGGGTCACTGCATCACTTAACCTTTTGGCTCTGACCAATTTAAAGATATTGCATACAAATATTCAGAAGTCCCATAATGTGCTCAGTATTTGGGCACTGTGAAAAACATTTGAGAACTTGGACTAGAAATAAACTCTGGGATTAACAATTGGATAAGTTCCTAGAATGCAGCATACGGTCAAGTTCTACTCAGACAACAAAACAAACCCAATTCTGCATTCAACTCTTGGGCTCCTAGAGAAACCCAATCAACCTGCATAAGACAAACTAGAAAAATAAACAGTTGCTATAAAAATGTTTCCATGTGGGCTCTTACTTGTGAAAAGAGGTCACTGGACAAAACAATGACTATTGTGAACTTTGTTTGAATTTTTTCTTGCAATTGGTAACACAACTGCCTGAATAGAGCAACAGTCAAAATTGCAGTCTCAGTTCAATCTTCCATCTATGCAGTAGACTTGGCAGCACTAGCACGCTTCTTGGCCTCATCCACAATAGAAAGCTTGATACCCTTGCCCCGGGGTAGAGAAATCCAGGGCTTGGTTCCCTGTCCAATTGTAAAAACATTCCCCATACGGGTGGCAAACTGGTGCCCAACAGCATCTACAACATGGATAATATCAAAGCTGCCCTTATGCTTCTCTCGGTGCTGGATGACACCAATCCGCCCTCTGTTGCGCCCACCAGTCACCATAACAATGTTGCCAATGTCAAACTTGATGAACTCCACAACCTTACCTGTATCAATGTTGACTTTGACTGTGTCATTCACCTTGATTAGAGGATCCGGGTACCTGCCAGACATTAAGCAGATCAGATAAGGGAGCAACCAAAACCAATACTCCCATGCCATTCTGAATCACAGCATAATGGAATCCCTATGATTGCTGAGAAGGTGGGATGGGGGGGAGGGGGACAAGACAAGAGGAATATCAATTTAGCACAGATACCAAAAATACTGAAAATCAATTCTACCTGATGGTCCGACCATCAAAGGTGGTGATGTGTGGAACACCCTTCTCACCAAATCTTGCAGCACGGACTTTGCAGAGTTTATACTGCAATGCACACAAAGTAACCAGTTTTAAAAAGTGGTTTTGTCCTGCCAACAAGACATGGAAATGACAAGAGGAAGGAGGTCCAAAGGTCCTAGTTCCCTTCTACTAAAATGGACAATTCCGACAGCTTTACACAATGGGGCTCACCATGAACCCACTTCAGTTGCAAATTGAATACATGTCGAAGTTGACACTGTACACTCTTGGAAGTTCTTACTTCTCTAGCTCTCTCTTACTTCTCATGATTTTACTGGAGCTATTTGAAGATTTCTTTATGTGTTTCCCAATTAATTTTAGGTGCTTGCACATATCTCAATATATATTCATAATTCCTTTCTAAATAGCTCAAAACATGTGCCCACCTAATTGAAGGAGATGCAATCAAAATGTTCCTGCACAGAAGAGATGTCAGGAGAGCAGCAAGTACCTTAGCTTCATCTGAGTTGATGTGGTGGAGGGTAAATCGTCCCTTGCTGTCATACAGCAGCCGGAAATTCTCATTTGTCTTGGCAATGGAAATGACATCTGCATCCAAGTAGACAGAGAACCATATTGCTTCACATCACATTCAAAACAAATAACACATAAATCTATGTACTGGACACCAATAGCATGTATCATACTGTGTACTTGCTTACAGGCATGAAAAAATACTGACCACCCGAATATTTGCACCAGCAAGTCAACTGGAAAAAAAATGTCAATTTGCAGCCATTAGGAAAAACCTAAACAAACTGGAATGCCAGATAAACCCACCCATGAAACCTGCTGGGTAGCACTTGTCAGTGCGAACCTTGCCATCAATGGCAATAAGACGTTGCATCACAATAGCCACTACTTCACGGTATGTGAGGGCATACTTCAGTCTATTCCTCAACATAACCACTAATGGCAAGCATTCCCTCTCCTTATGAGGTCCAGGTGATGGTTTTGGAGCCTGTGACACCCACACATGCAGTTTAATCTATGAGAACTCCAATGATTTACCTTTCATAACCCACATTCAAAGCCTTCATTAAATTTTAATTGCTTCTCCATTACTTTGATTATATACATTAATTCTTGTCTCATGCATTTGGTACTTCCATTATCTATTGCCAATTATCTAAACCCTATGCCACATTAGAAGTCAATAATCTGAAATCCTGTGGCCCCATAGATTAATCAAGTCATGGAGATAGAATGCAAGGTTCTCTCCACAAAGTTACTAGCTATGGAACCACTTTCAGAGTTGGCTTCGTGAATTTGATATAGAGATATGGCTGCCTTAAGAACTGCTGCAAATCTGTGTCCACATGGCATTTGGAACTGATATTGCTGCTTGCCCATGAACTTACAATAGTATGCTAGGAACAACTTCTTACTGACAGCTTTCTAGTATCCTGACACCAATGCCACACTCCTTGGATACTTATTCTGACATGAGAATTTGGCTTCATGGCAGATGGTGCACCATTGTTACTTTGCACTGACTGAAGCACTCAGAGAGCCACCACCAATCTGCTACACTTGATTTCCAACAATTTCAGATCCATAAAACTCAGCAGACATGATTCCCTAGATGGGGATATTACAAGCTAGTCCTGGAAGGGTGAAAGGAATCTACTCACAAAGGCTCCACCGAGCTTATCGAGCATCCAGTGGCTTGGGGCATTGAGCCTTTTCAAGTGCTTCTTCAAACCTCGAGCCTGCAAATTCCCCACCATGCATCCAACATCAGGTCAGAAACTTTTCTTTCAGCCCATTGGCGTTTCATGATCCTTACAAACTTCTAGGATGGCGACTGCAGACAAGTAATCACAACTCCAGGCAACAAAAAGTCAGAACCATAGGGAGGGACTCTTAGATGAGTAAGGCCGCATTTCTAACCCTAGCTACGTCTACTTCACATGGCTACAAAAAGAAAAGAACCGCAGCTATAGCTAAACCATCGAACATTTCAAGCCGAAGCCAATGCAAGAAATCACAACATCTTTTCCTCTCGCCTAAATAACAGGAAAAAAGACATACACCTCTAGAGCAATCCCAGCGACAGAGAACAACACGAACAACATTACCATTCTCGAACACGAACACAGCACCAGTCCCAAAACTCTCGCACCAGACAAGAAAAACCACAGAATAAAAGGGAAAACAAAACACCAAGAAAACAGACATGAAAAACTCCACGACAACATACCATGATTGCAGACGACGATCGCTGGCGATGGCGGCAGCTCTTCCTCTTGGACACCAAGAAGACGCTGAAGAGACAGAAACTCGAAACCCTAATCTCCTAACACCCGCCGCCCCCTGGCTCTCCCTTTCTTATAGGGTTTAGGGTCCCCGTCAACAGTCATCCATCTATACTCATCCATCTCACCAGCCTCAATACACCTCATCGTGGATGCAAAAAGAGATAATCCATCCAGTATTCATCTAGGACCTGAAGTTTAACCAGTCATCCGGTGAAAACCCTAACGAATTAGGGCTTGTGGCGGTTAGCTGTTGCTTCGGCGGCGACTGGGTGACCGGAAAGAACGGTGAAAACCCTAATTTCCTGAAGGGTATAAGTACGGCAAATCAAGCAGAGGAGCTTCTCTGCGCGGCGTAGATTGTTGTCTTCTATCTTCCGCCCCGCGCGTGTTCCTTTGAAGCAAGAGGTTAAAGGGGCAATTATCTGCCCGCCTTGCCTGGGATTTGTATCATCCCACGGCTCGGTCCTCGTCGTGTTGGTTTTTGCAGAAAAAAATTTCTTTTGGATTTTTTTTCCTAGGTTTTTTGTGCTTTTCGGGAGAGCTTTTTACGTATAGTTCTTTTCGCCCATTCGGTTTCCGCGCCTTTGCAGCCTTGAGGGGCGAGTGAAGAAGTTTTTTGTTTTCCGGTGTAGTTGGTTGTCTGTCGAGATGGGTTTCAAAGGCACCAAGGCAGAGAAGAAGGTTGCGTACGACAAGAAGTTGTGCCAGTTTCTTGAGGAGTACACCCAGGTGTTGGTTTGTGCGGCGGATAATGTAGGCTCCAAGCAACTGCAGGGGATCCGTCAGGGTTTAAGGCCTGATTCCAATGTTCTCATGGGGAAGAACACTATGATGAAGCGCTCTATTAGGATTCATGCGGAGAAGACCGGCAACGATGCTTATTTGAACTTGCTGCCGCTGCTTGTGGTTAGTAGTCTTTCTACGTGGAACCTTTCCTTTTTTCCGGTCTTTTTTTTCGCTCAAGGTTTTTCTTTAGGGCTTTCTTCCGAGGTCTTCAGGGTTTAGTCGATTTAAAAGAAGAGGTGGGGTGAAATGATGAATATTTATTTCCCTATTGGTTTGATCGCCTGTATGATGGCATCTATATTGCTTCAAACTTGCTGATCGCCCATCCCTTCTGTCACCTCTTTGGAACTTTCTCTTGTAAAGGTTTTGGTGCTATTGAAGACGAACTTGCTGCATTGGAAAGCAAGGTCTCTTTTCATAGATGTTTTCCCGTTCAGGGAGCTGGGTTTGGAAGTGTTGTCCCAGTGATCTCATTTGTAGCTTGTAATATGCGTGTTATTGGTTTGACATCGCTTCGAAATGATAACATTGACCGAAGAGGCAAGGTGAAGTGATGAGGAATTGTTTCCCTATTGGTTTGACTGCCGCAATGATGGCATCTATATTGCTTCAAACTTGCTGATCGCTTTGCCTCTCTTGATACATACGGTTGCATGCTCCTGGTAGGACCTTAGTCTAGAAATGATTGTTTAAGTTGTTCTATTATGGATTTTCTTTTTGCTAAAATATGCATGTAAGTTAAGTTCCTTGATTCTCGCCTGGTGTTTTGTAGTTTACTTCCCCAGTCTGCTTGTAACAAATCCTTTGATGATTGGTGGTTTTTGATTGAAAGGGTAATGTGGGGCTGATCTTCACCAAGGGTGACTTGAAAGAGGTTCGTGAAGAGGTTGCCAAGTACAAGGTAATTGACATGCCTTGTCTCTTGCATTGTCGATATGGTTTAGTGGACTTTAGTGGAAGTTTTTGATCGAATGATCTCTACTGGATGTATTTGAAGTTAAAATTTCACCACATTTTAACTTGAATTTCGTAAGATTGCTTTGTAACCTTTCTGATGTTGAACCTATGGGGGTTTTCTGATTTCTGTGAAGAGCTTTTTCTCTTGTTGAGTTTAATACTGTCTTATGTTGCAGGTTGGGGCCCCAGCTCGTGTGGGTCTTGTGGCTCCGATTGATGTGGTTGTGCCTCCTGGTAACACTGGATTGGACCCCTCCCAGACATCCTTTTTCCAGGTATTGCGTTGGTAATGCTACTGGTTCTTTTCCAAAGAGGCTAGTGGTTGTGATGACACACGATTTTGGTCAATCAAAATCCCACTCTGGTCTCTTGAGCATTGTCTGTCGATTTCTGCATCTAATGAGTGGTCTGCTGATGTTTGAAACTGGTATCTCGTGAATGCACCTGCCGATTTATTTCCTTTTTTCTGTATTTTTCAGGTTCTGAACATCCCTACCAAGATTAACAAGGGAACAGTTGAGATCATTGCCCCTGTAGAGCTAATCCATAAGGGGGAAAAGGTCGGTTCCTCAGAGGCAGCTCTTTTGGCCAAACTGGGCATCCGCCCATTTTCATATGGGCTAATAGTCCAGAGTGTCTATGACAATGGATCCACCTTTGCCCCTGATGTATTGGATCTAACTGAGGACGACTTGTCAGAGAAATTTGCTGCAGGAATTTCTACCATAGCAGCATTGTCCTTGGGTATTAGTTACCCAACTTTGGCTGCAGCTCCCCACTTCTTTATCAATGCCTACAAGAATGTCTTGGCCATTGCTGTGGAAACTGAATACTCCTTCCCTCTGGCTGAGAAGACCAAGGAATACCTCAAGGTCAGCCATTACGCCAGAAAATGTTGATTTTGTTTTGTTGGCTTGTGGTTGAGATGGCTTGTTCCCTGTGCCATCTTGTATAATCCATCACCATTCTGTTCTTACTAGTTAACCATGTGTGTTGCCAGGACCCTTCCAAGTTTGTGGTGGAGGCTGCACCTGCTGCTGAAACAGAGTCTGCATCGGCTGCTGTAGAAGCAGTTGAGAAGGAGGAAGAGAAAGAAAAGGAAGAAGAATCTGATGATGATATGGGATTCAGTCTTTTTGACTAATTGGTTGGCAGCAACCCTTGGCTTATATAGAAAGGGTTTGGGCTCATTTAAGTTTTGGATCAATCTTGCTGAGATATTTGTTTTTCGCAATTTTGTAAGGCCTGATGTGGGACTCTTCACCATAAAAGCATTGGAATTGGTATGGAAGAGGGTGGAAAGTTGTTTTGTGGGATTGAAAAGTACTATCCTTTTGCTGGACTTAGTGGCCTTTCCTGTTGTAATAAGTATTGAACTGTATTATTATCTTCTATGTTTGTGGATTTACTAGTAGAGAAATAACTCACGGTAGAGCAAAATGCTGTCACGTTGAAATGTCTATGGAATTTGATCTATTGAGCCCCTGTTTTGTAGGCACAGTATATGAAACCTTCTGCATTGTCTCTTTTCTATACAGTGCGCAGCAAAATCGCCTTAGCTTCAAAATGCATGAAGGTACCAAAAAATTAAAAACAACTGTATCGGAATATATTTTTATGAAAAAACATATCACGCTGGTTTTATCTGTCCTAGAGAATTATCAATTTGTAAGGTAAAAATTATTCGTCCTAATTTTGATTGGAAGAAATTGAATGTATATGAAATTCGACTTTGAAATTCTTTCATAGCTTAAATCAAAATTTATATTCTTGAACAAATGAACCGGGAAGCAAATTCTCACTTCCGGTCATGTATCAACCTGATTGCACGCACACAAATGCAATCAGCTGTGAGTGCATTTGAGTGTACAGCTGATATTTATGAAAAAATAAATTTGAGAGGGTAGTTTAAACTAGTTCATGGTCGGAACATCAAACCTAAATCACAATAATTCCCATAGTCTGCGAATGAAATCTCAGGTATTTTAAGTAGTTTAAAAATTAGTGAAACACACTCCCATGTACATAGTTACGTCTTCTCTATTCGTGTGCTCCTGCCCGCATAAATTGACATATTCTGCTGCTGACACTAATTTGCGATCTGCAAACGAGGACGAAAATACAAACGGACAGTGCGTAGATAGGCAGATGTGAAGTTTCGAGAACATCGGTCGTTTTATTGCATGCACTGGGAGCATATTCATGTTCTCCTGTATTGTCACTGATTGTTTTCAACAATAATTGTTTGAGTACATAGGTTTAAGAAATATTGTGCACAAGGAAGTTCTGTGTTCAAGTAAGTGGTGAGATGACCTCCTTAAGAATTGTTTTGCATTATTGTTCTCTATTATTAAGGGTCAGCACTTGAGATAACATACCAATGATGGCCTCAACTCCAACTGAACAAATGAGTCCAATCCCCAATGCCATTACTACAGGCTTGGTGAAAATGCAGCCCAGCAGCACTTTTGTTGTGATCCTCTTTTACTCTGACGCAAGAGAATCAGAGGACTGACCTATGCAAAGTAACATTGCGATGAATACAGAAGAGGGGGAGTGGGGATATTGGTTACAAGAGGTATTGCCCATCATTGCACAAGGGTTCCCATACATGATTCAATTGCTTGGTTGACAAAAATACCTTGAGATTAGTTATATGTCAACATTAAGATGGGTAGAAAGGGAAGTTTTGTCTTTCTTTTCTTTTTGTTGTCCATGGAGTTGTTGGTGAGCATGGTGAAGAAAGAAACAGTTCTATAGGGTTTAAGATTGCCTTGGTTTCTTTTTTATGCTCACTATTTTTGTCTCTATGCGATGTTTAGTTGTTTTTTGGGTTTAGGTCAGATGAAATGTGAAGCACAACGAGAATAAGAAACTAAAGAACAAACATAAAATAATTAATGTAGTTGGAGGTATGGAAAATGTAATGTTACTTGGATTTTGTGATGTTTTGATGGTATAATGTAAAGCTTGAACTTTGGGAGTTGTGCAAGATTATTCCAGTAGTTGCATCCATTTACTGTTGGAGCTTCTCAAAGATTCAGCTGTAAAGTATTTTAGTTTATAGGGCAGTAATTTATTTATTGTTTGCAGATTTTCGGTAGTCTAGAAAGCAAGAGTAGAATCTACAAATTCACAATGCAAACAAAGTAGACACCATTGTGTTTCACTATACCTAAAAGAGGAGTATGAAATGTTGGCATTGGAAGCTCATTTTGATGTGAAACGCCCAAATGTACCAACTTTTGGCAACATGCCTTCATTCCAATGCAAGTTTTATGTTTAAAGACAAGAATACATTGTTTTATCACAAGATGATGAACTTGTGCCCTAAGTACACAAGGAAGGAATTGATAAAGATGTAGCTAAGGAGCTTATCAGGTTAGGGGGAGAAGTATGGGAAGAGTACTGTGTGTTTAGCCTAATTTTATTTGGCCTAGTTGTCAAGTTTAACCTACTTTAGCTTAATTTACATCTACGTTAGTTTATGGCAAACATGCCTCCATTTAAGTTAAGAATGCCTAAGTTAATATAGGCAAAAAAAAAATTGTGTCCACATGTAATTTTTGTGACAAAGTATAAAAGTTATTTACTTGACTATGTTTTCACCCCTTGCTTCCTCATATCACAAGCAATGGGTTTTAAAATCCTATGAAATTCACAAAAGTTGTGCAAGACACAACAAACTATTATGATGCATGGAACTTTGTCCACTCACACTAGCATACTTTTAAAAATCCACCATCGATTCTTAAGGTTGCCAATGGCATTCTTAATTTTCACCCAACCCACATTCATAAAAGAATCAAATCTATTTTTGTCAATTGTAGCAAGGTTTCAAATTTTGTGATTCCTAATCAAGTATGGTTAGATAGTGTAGGTGGAACCACTAAGTATGAATGGAAGGATGTCCAAATTTTGAATGTGAACCACTAGTTCCTTAAGAATCTCACAAGTTTGTAACTATCTATACAAATTGGAATACTTAAATTGCCCACCATCATGTACACCACCATGTTGGCCTACACATACATTCCAAAAAAACTTATCCATGTCACAAACACCTTGCATAACCACGTTAAAAGAACATTCTCGATTGTAAAAATCTCTTGGGGTAGTTGTAATCCTTTTAGATGGGCGAAAAAATAATGGAATGTAAATGTTATCAATCACACTTGTAATCTGTTGAATGCTAATCAAATCCTTGAGTTTTTCAATAAACATTGCCCAATGGGCGGATGAATATAAATATTGTAAAATTTCTCTTTGTTTGCCAAAATGTCGCACACAATGTTAGTGTACTTCGAATGGTGGAAGGACCAACATTATATAGCTTAGCCATCAACTCATCAAATTCCATGAACTAGTCTATATAAAACAATCTTTACCACCTTTCGAATGGGAAAATGTGCTTTCACACAAAATGGTGAAGATGTAAAAAAAGGTGTTATCTACTGGACAAGACTTTCAAATGCAAAGAATATCATGTAGAATTGAATATAACATCTATCCAACATCTTTGAATTAATAAACCAAACATCTTCCTCTGTAACATCAAAATATGTTTTTTGTTTATATTCTTTCCACCGCAACATATGGACCTTCCTCTTTTTTCTTCAGCACATAAAAATAAGCAATGGCAAATATCTTTGAAACAAACTAGGCCCGTATGATATAATTAGATTCAATGAGAGCATAAAACAATGTGACTTCATGGACATAAGTTGATGAAAAAATATTTGAAAAATAAACCAAACCCTAACAATCATACCAATGTTTTGATTTGCCATAATGTGAAATGACATTTCCCAAACACAATAAAGTTATCCGTAAAGTCATGCCCTATTGAGCCTGAGTTGCACCCCTCATTTGATGTTTCATCCCCTCTTGATTGTTGTCTGCAAAATTTTATTAAATAAGGGTATGAAATACTGAGACTCAGGGTTAAATGCACCACGCTCCAGAACATTTATACCTACAGCACACGTAGAGCAACAATGCTTGCTTGAAGGCGTTCAAGAAAAGAAAGGATAGGGCAAACTCAGTTTAGCACCAAATTTGCTGCTAAACTGGGTTTCATGCTTCCCTCGAAGCCCAGTGTACTTTTTATTCCTGTTTTTAGAAATCTTATCCCCTATGTGACCAAACAGGGGGTTCTGGTGCCATCTTTTCCTAACTTTAGGCTTAACTCTTTGAACAAATGAAATCACAAAAAGGAGGTACCAAATATTTTGGTGACATCTTGTGATCACCAAGTTCAGAAGATGAAAAAAGGTGACCACATCTTCAGTGGAAAGAAAATTATAATAATCTATCGAAATTTTTAAAAAAGGTTAAAAAGAAAAAGAAGAAAGGAGGTTGACCAGATCGTCCTTGGGTCAAGAAAACTGAAGAAAAAACAAGTGTACGATAGAGCAAGGAAAAAATCTAAACAAAAATTCAAAAAAATGTTCTTTTCTTCTTAAAAAGAAAAGGTTAAAAAAACCACAGCTTCTTTTGGAACAAAACAATGAACTAGGATGAATAAAGAAGAAAATAAAAAACAGAACAAATGAACAACCAAAAAAAAAAAAAACCAAGGAAGAGGAAAAGGAAATATAGTCATACGGAGGGTAAAATTTTGATTTCTGAATATTAAAGCTAATAATTATTTTTAATTTAAAAAACAGATGCGCAGCTGCTAGTAGTGTGTTTGTTTTCAATATCCACCAACTAAGTGCTGACCAGGCAGCCACACGCTGGGCAGCTGCTGGAACCCGGGCATCAGGCCCTAGGCAGGCGCAGGGCAGCCGCCAGCGTGAGTTCCTCACAGCTGCCAGCGTGTGGGCAGCAGCCAAGTTGAGTTCCGGCGTGAGGCATAGCTGCGCGCCACTGCCACGCCGGCTGACTCAGTAGAATGTTTTTTTGAAGATGCTCGCGTACGCCAGGCCCGCCACTGTTCATGTGCGCGGGCCTTCTGGTTATGACTTAGTTTGCGGATAGCATGATGGTTGATCAAGAGTCCTTATCTTCAAAAGGGTAAAGAAACCTTCAAAATATTGCAAACAAAGAAAAAAAAGGGTGAAGAGGAAACTCTCTATGTATCCAACTTGCAAAAGAGCCCTTGAAATTGATTCTGCTCGGCCAACAGTAGTCAAATAACAAAGGAAGAAAAGAAAGCTAGTGCTTTAAGTGTAATGGAAACCTCCAATGTGGGGGCATTTCTGCAAAAATATACCCATTTAAAATGCCCCCATTTACACAAAGAAATGCCTCCACCATGGAGCTTTAATTACCTAAAGTCCCAAGGTAGAAGATTTTCCCCAAGCTACCCCTATTTGAAATACCCCATTTACAAATGCCTCCACACTTTACGTAAAGACCAGGGGTGGGGAAAGGTAAAGCCCCATAGTAGGGCCAATTCCCCAAAATAGCCCCATTTACACAAAGAAAGGCCTCTACCCTGGGGTTGGACCTAAAGTCCCAGGGTGGGGGTAATTTCCCCAAATTACTCTTCTTTAAAATACCCCCATTTACACCCAGAACAAGTTTTTACACAAAGAAATGTCTCCACCATTGAGCTTGACCTAAAAACCCTAGAGTGGGGAGAGGTAAAGCTCCAAAATACAGAGCAAACTGGCCCTACCACCCTGGAGCTTTACCCATCAATATTAAGCAGCGGCACCATGCGAACATTATCATGAACTTAAGCATCAGTTCGGCATGTGCCATAGGAGAGAAAGGGATGGTTGTTGCACCTAAGTACTCCTTAAGAGTGGAAGAGATCTTAGGCCTACTGCTCTTGTTGTTGTAACTTGTAACACACAGCTGTGTTTTGCATTGGAATTCACGTTAAGAAACTTTTCTAGAGTTTCTACTAAATTGTTGTGCAACTCTTTCCATTGTAGACGTCTGTTTGTGTGTCTAGAGCTCTGTGTCGATTTATCTCTCTCGTGTTTTGTAAAAGCTTCAATCAGCAGCTGCTTGTTGAGTCTTTGCTATGAATTTAAATTGATCAATTGAGAAAAGTTAGATTATAAGAAGAAGAAAGAAAAGGAAGAGTCATGGCAACTACAATGATCTTGAAGGACGAGGAGAATATTACGCTATCTGAAGAAGAAGCCCAAAAAATTCCCATTGAATCAGCAACAACTCCTCATCATGTGTTAACGTTGCTGTTGATGAAATTGTTGAAGAGGGTGGTGTTGGTTTTGATCTGCGCCACGGTTTTATTCTACATCGTCCTTTGGTTGTTGACGCCCATCACAAGAATCGGGAGTAGATTGGAGACAATTGTTACAGATCGACTATCGTCGCACTTCCTCTCCAATATCAGTAAATGTTTTTGCAATATTATCAGATTTCTCTCCAGTTTTTGCTGCATTTTCGGTCGAACCCAAAGTCTAATGATGCATAATTTCCATCATCTTCCATTGATCTTGCAAATTAAGCTTACATTCTTGTATACAATAACAAGACGCAGCTTTAACTTCCTTTTGCACGTAGTAGTAGTAATGTACTCTTGCTTCTGGATGAGCTCGCTGTGCTATGAAATTCAAGTTTCGTGCAGCAGCAGCTCTGACGTTCAGCGCACTTCTACTTTCAATGCTCGTGTTGTTGCTATTGTTGTCGTTCGTTCGTTCGTTCGTTCGTTTTTTTCCCCCCTGTTTAGGTCCTTGTTTTGGTACAACACCTCTCAGGAGACTGAAAGAGTCCTGACCTGATGCTTTGTTCTTGTAGGTGGAACCTATCTCTTGTATTCTGGTCCAGTTCTAGTTCTCTCGCTGTTGGGGCTTTTGTTTCTGGAGCTCAACAAAAAAAAATTCCGCGCGCAAAGGAGGTGATCAATGTTACCTCAAAAGACTCATGTCGACTCATGCATGGTTCTAAAGATGTTGGATTTCTTCATTTTGTTGCTTTTAAGCTTCCTCGACACATAATACATACGTTGGTCGTTGTCGTTGTCGTTGTGCTGTAATAGATCTCTGATGATCTCATGCAGGCATATATAGTAGACTCGTACACAGATCTCAGGGCCCTCTGTATGTCTGTCAAACTCTCTGTGTATGCATGCTTGGGTGCGTTATTTTCTAGGTGTAAGAAATGATCCAGACTTGCTAATGTTGGACTTTGGAACCTTGATTCGCGTGGGTTTAATGTTTCATGCTGACGTGAGTTTTGAAACCTGAGATTCAGGCAAACACGATCATCATCTCGACCACGATGCGGCCTGTGGAGTCGAAGCAGCCCGCGCATAAGCAGCTGGAGATGTTTATCAACACAACCTGTTTTTGTCAACAAGCTGATGGGTGTGGTCACAGGCATGGATGTTGTAGTCATCCTCATGGTGCTCTTCGCAGTCGTTTGGATATTCGTACAGTTTTATCTTCCTCAAGCTCATAAGATTGACACTTCTACACCACCCCCGGGAACTAAAAAGTATGTCGTCATGCATCTCTTCATTGCTTATGAGGAGTCTAGATACACTATTCTAGAGCTTACTTTACCATGATCAACAAAGCTTGAGTCTATGCATGCATGTAAAGCTTGATTGCATAATTTATTTTGTGGCCACTCTCAACGTTGTGTTATTTTGCTCGAACTCATGTAGGTGGATTCTCAAACTTGCACAAGCTGCCATAATGTTGGGTCGAACTCTAGCATTCTCGATTGCTCTCTTGTTTATCCCAGTCTCGAGATCATCTCCGATCATGCGAATGCTGGATGTACCCTTCGAACATGCTGTGAAATACCACAAGTGGTTGGGCCATATTACGCTTACAATTGTTTTTGCGCATTCTGTCATCTTCATCACCATCTTTTCCTACGAAAACAACATTGCTCATGTATGTTTTATTCGACCCTTCCCCTCTCTATGAGCCCTACAACTAGAAAGCTTTCAAGCTGGTGTCAAAAATTCTTCTATAGAATTGTTGTGGACACATTGTGGATGCGCAAGCAAGCTGAGGGAAAATCTGAAACCTTGAAGAGTTTGGTTTGGAATAATTTTTCCAGTTGACAGACTGAACAAAATCACTTTTTTCTTGGACCATTTTTGTTGCCTCCTTGCAGCTAGTCTCATGGCGAGCAACAGGTATCGCAGTCTTGGCAGGCTTCATAGCAACGGTGTCTGGGATGATCATGTGGATCACTTCTGCACATTACATCCGTGTGCGTTTCTTCGACTTGTTCTATAGAGCACATCACCTCTACTTGGTGTTCGTTGTATTCTTCGTTTTCCACGTCGGAGTTCAAACTGCAGGCTACGCCATGGGTAGCATCATTCTGTTTTTCATTGATCGTTACATGCGATTCTGGCAATCTCGTAGACTCTTAACTGCTTCAAGTGTGCGGATTCTGCATGACAACATCGTGGAACTCAAGTTCCTTAAATCTCCAGGTATACATGTATGTTGTACTGCACATGAAAGCAAAAGAGATTGTAGATCCGCTGCTGCTCAAGGAATGAGAATCGTAGTCAAATCTTGAGGAATTTGCATTGCAGATTTTTTTATTGATGATTTGTGCAGAGGTCAAGCTGATTTCTAACTACCACTACTATCTACACATTTGTAACGATTTTGCAGGTTTGAAGTACACTTCCTTGAGTTTCATTTACATCAACCTGCCTCAAATCTCTTACCTGCAATGGCATCCATTTAGCATTGCATCAAGCCCTCTTGATGGAACCCAAGAGTTAACTGTGTACATCAAGCCTCTTGGTACTTGGACCCAGAGTTTGAAGGAGTCTATTCAAAGCTCAACAAATCATCATGACGTCACAAAACTTGGTGTGATGGATCGTGGTAGTGCTCCATGCCCTTTCTCAATGGCATTGTCTGCTGAAGGTCCTTATGGCCATGAGAAAAACTTCTTCCTCAGGTAATGTAAAGTTTGTGGTAGGACTTCCTGCTCCAAATTCCATGATCAAGTCCCATGTTGACCATTGGTCCCAGCTATCAATCACTCTCTGGTATTTATCACATTTGTGGATTTTGGATTGTTCAAATGAGGTGAACTATGTGCTCTCGAGTTCTTGTGATTAGTGAAGTCAGTATCTTCTACAGGATGATATGTTTAACAACAGGCAGGAATCCATATAAGACATTGAATGCTGTAATGGAATGGTAATCTATGTGTTAATGATTTGGGGTTGGGAGTTGCAGGTATGAAACATTGGTGTTGATTGCAGGGGGAATTGGTATAACACCATTCATGGCAATCCTCCAGGATCTCCTGCACCGACACCAATCACTTGGACAAGGTGCAGCAGGTGTACTACTACCATCCACTGTTGAATTGGTATGGTGTGTGAGAAGAACACAAGATTTGGACATTTTGAAACAAATTTGTCCAGCAGCAATCTTTCAAGGCATTACGAACAGCAATTTGAAAATTGTAGTCAAGGTGTATGTCACCCAACCATCCCTTGAGTCACTCAACCTACAAGTAGTGGAGGACACACCCAACTTGATGATTAATACCTCTGCCATTGCACAACCTGCAAATCAAAGTTTGAGATACATCTCCCCTGTGGCAGGAACAGGAAACAACATTTGGGTTGCTGCTGTGATAATTTCTTCTCTCATTGGATTTGTCCTGATGCTGGGGATTTTTCAGACCTGTGTTATTGATCGCTATGGCCATCCAACCTTGGAGCACCCATACCTACAATGGAAACAAGTAGTGTTTTTCTTTTTGAGCATGATCATGGGAATTGGTGGATTTGGGGGTGTTGTGATGTTTGCTTGGAGGACCCTAAGCAATAATGCCAATCAAGATTTGAAAGAGCAAAATCTCTCAACTGGTTCATTGAATATCAAAACTTCCAAGCTTGAAAAGGGATTACAAGAGAGTCATCTATCAATGATTGATGTGGAGGGAAACAATATGCCATCATCTCTTTTGGATCAGGCCACCATCAAGGAGGGTGAAAGACCCAACTTCTCAGGTAAATTAATTCTTGGACTTTTTATGTGTACAGCATTGAATTGGTAATGTTGGAATTTTCGTACAAAGTTGAAGTGTAAATTCCACACATAACACACTGACTATTTTAAAATGTATGTGATTTGCAGAATTCTTTGACAATGCAGAGGAAGTGTATGTAGATGCAGATGTGGGGGTTCTCGTGTCTGGTCCTGAAGGTCTACTACATAGTGTAGCTGTTGCCTGCCGTAATCAGATTTTCAAAAGATCAAATACTAAGTTCCACTACCATTCAGTTAGTTTCAGCTTGTAAAGAAACTCAACTTTGAGCTCCTTTTTGCCTTCCAGTCGACTATGTTCAACCTGTAGTCTGTTGTGGCTAATTTACTTGCAGATGATTGCTCCAAATTGGTTGATTTCTAGACCTATAGCAACAGGAATTGATTTTATAGATGAACTAGCATTTTGATCTCCACTTCTCCAAATTCACCACTTTACTGAAGTTGGGACATGTTGCTTGCAAATTTCATAGTACAGTAACTAAGATTTATGAAGTCCATTCAATTGTTGCTTATTGAAGTTATTATTATTATTGTTTACTTGGTATACTTCCTTTCTACAAATTGAATAGAATGCTGGGAAAATGTGCACATCAATTCAAAAAGAAACTGAAGCCCACAAGAATTTTGCATTATCAATGGATTATCTATCAAGAACTATCAAGAATTATCTATGGATATTTTATATGCCTAACACAAAAAATATTTGGAAAAGAAGGAAGTTTATATAGCAAGATGAAATCTATTTTTTCATCATCTGAAATTTGCATATTTCAAGCTTCCCTGCCACATTTGGTATGATGCAAAAGTTCTGTCATGAAAAGGATTGTGAAATATTATCATCACCAAAAATTGCTTTCTTTCAGTAAGATTGTGACATTGGATGGGCCCATAGTTTCTTCTGGAGATTGGAACTTGCAATCATTTGTTGATGTTCAGGACTAGAGCATTGATACCACAGTTGCTACTTGAGAGATGTACTCAACAGTCTTGCAAGCATAATTTTAGATACCACACTGAGAAATCGAAGGCCATCATTTACGGCTCACCAGAACATTGCTTTCAGTGTAGTTCCATTTTCCAGCATTTGGGACTGCATACTTTGTAAGGTTGTGGGCCACCTTCCAAGTACAGTGGAGAAACACTCTGCAACCACAAATAATTCACAATTAAATATTATTAAAATTTAAAGTTATTAATATTAAGAAATTATGCATTTAATATTAATTATTTAGTAACTATCTTTGAAATTCAATATTCAATTTTTTATTAGTTATTAATTAATTATTCATTTAATATAAATTAATTTATAACTAGTTGAAATTTAATATCCAAATAATTTTAATTAACATTTTATAATTATAGAATATTAATTATTGATGCATTTTTATTATTAACTAATAATTAGTTAATAGTAACTATTAATTAATATTTGATACCATTACTACCTATTATTATTCATAGGTAGATAGGTAATAAATTGATCAATAGGTATATAATAGATAAATAGGAATTAAGTAAATTGTATGTAGATAAGAAATTAATGTGATTAGTTAGCTAATTAGTGAGTTATTTATTTATGGAGTTGACACAATTGAAAGGAAACGAAAGTGTATGGGATAAAAAATTTAATTGCAAACTATTTGCAATTAGGTTGTGACTAAATTTTTTATCCCATATTGTTTTGCTTCTTTTTTAAGTGTGTAAACTATATAAATAAATGCACTATCAACATTAAAATACACAAAATTTGTCAAATGAAATGAGCCAATTAAAAAAGTTCAACCTTAATTTGGTTAAATTCAAAATAAAATAAAACAAATTAAAATTTTTATTAAGCTTTACCTACCTACATATTTCAACCTATTTATCTATCTCAACTTACTTATCTATCTATCCACCAAGGTTTACTTACCTATTTATCCTAAGCTTCATTATTTACCCACCTATTTTTATTTTAAACATTTCAAAAATCATAAATGTTGTCACGTAACAACATGACATTGGTCATTAAAAATTGGTCACTAGTTACATGATAGTTGAATGTTAATTGCATGTGTTATACAATTAACAAATGAAATATATAGTCAACTCAAATACATATTTTATCCATTCTCTATGTAATAACATTCACTATGAGAAATCACATTTGTCAAAACCACACTACCCTATAATTAAAACTCAAAAAACAATTCATATACAACTGTTTTGTAATTATCCTTTGAGTATTACAACTACTATGCAACTATCCTTTTAAAAATATGTTGTATTAATAAATAAATTGTCACATCAAAAAATTAGTTTAATTATATTATGAATTGCATAGTGAATTGAAAATGGGTTTTCTATACAGTAATTTATACACATTGTACATACATATGTAGTCAACCATGTTTGATTTTTTTAGGAGTTGCATTGTAATTGCATGTGGCAACTACTTTAGACCTATTATCAATGTGTCATTAAAGCAATAATTATGTTGTGACTACTGTATAATGTACATACATGCGATTATGCCACGTGTTCACATCTCCAGCACCCACTATGGGATACATTTGCAACAAGTTTTTGATTATAATTCCCATTGATACAATTAGTATGGCCATTAATGCACCACTACTAAAATACTATTGTTCAACTATGTTATGACTATAAAACTACTTATAACTTAATAAGGATACATATTTATCAATTATTTATATCTTCACCATATGTGTTTCAATTTGAGTGATTTAAAATGTTATGGGAGTGCTAGTTCAAGTTCTAGAAATCAACTTTAAAGTGCAAAAGAAAATGAGTAATGAAAAAATAATAAGAAGAGAAATAAGCTTTCCAACTTATAATACACGTTTTTTTTCTTTGGACCCTTCCTATTTTCAAACCTCATAACTTTTTTATATCTTATTCATTTTAAATGATTTAAAGTGTTATAGGAACACCACCTGAAGTTTTACAAATTATTTTTGAACTTCAACAACAACAAAGCAATATATAAGGAATTTTTTGGTTGTTTGGGAACCGGAATTTGTAGCATCTGGTGGTTTGTTTTTTGAGTTCTTGACCCCTTTATTTTGAAGGCCATAACTTTTTCAATTCTATTCCATTTTTGATGATTTTTAGTGCATTAAGTGTGCCAATAGGAAGGGTTCAAGTTTTGTTCAAATGCCAAAAACAATGGAGGCCCCCCTTGGATCTAGCTTGCCTTGAATGCTTAAATGTTACAGTTACAATTCAATTGCAATTAATGAACAACTAAAAAATTTAACATATATGTTTTATCTTTGAATCCCATGTTACAAACTATATAAAAAAGATTGTTATTTTATGTTTTCACATTAAAATACATGTGTCATTTTGGGATGAATTGAAAAAAATTCAACCTAAAACCAAAACATAAAATTAAAAAAAACATCCATGGTTATTCTTTAATGCACTTAGTTTTGTGTTTTCTTACCTACTTACTTACATAGGTAAGTAAGTAGGTAAATAGGTACGTCCTAGATAAATATGTAGGTATGTAGGTCTTAAGACTTACATACTTACCTACCTATGGTTATGTATGACCTACCTAGCAACTAAAATAAATATTTTTGTTTTTTTCAAAATATGCCATGTGACAATTTTTTATTGTGCCACATGTTGCAATGTCAAACCATCATTAACAATCATAATGGACAATGGAGATCAATATTTTGAATTTTTTTAATATAAAAAATTCTTCATAATGTCACATGTTAAATTTTAATAGATGGATGGCAATTAATGACATCAACATGACATCATGAGTGTAATCATAATGGAATTGAATAGTAATTAAATAATAGTTGAAAATGAGTTGTTTTAACTAAGTTGCAATGAATTGAACCATATATTGAGACTTTGCAACTCATGCAACTTGTTTGTTAAAACTCATAGCATATAAATATAGTGACTTACAAATGTCTGTTACAACTCAAAAATTAAGTTGCAAAGCTAGTTGCAAAACACCCTTTTTTTTCATAGCGATCATCATCACATTAACATTTGCAACTAAAATCAAATGCAACTTGTCTAACGCAATTACAAATCATTTTAATCACAAATATCATTTTTATATTAAAAATTAATCACAAATTGAAATCAATAAATATTGATTTCTTCTAACAAATTAAAAATGTTTCACAAAATTCCCAAAAGTTAAACTCACAATTCACATCTAATAACATCACTTGCCTCTACCCCTTTTAAATCACCTCCAACAATTCACCAAAAATAAAAATATTATCATTATTTGCCACATGCACTAGGGGTAATATTGATGTTTGCGTCTCCCCCACCGATAAACATGAGAGATTGGATCATATGTACAATGAGTTACCGTTAAACATTGAGCCAATCACAATAATATACCATCAACAATAGTCAATTTCTAACCAATTATTTTTGTTGACCAACCAAAAACACTTTTTATAGGGCTTTTGAGACCCACACCATTTGACACATGCTTGAAGAAGCATTCTCATTTTCACATCAATGCGACATGCTACTTCATCCAAAAAATCACATGAAGACCATTTTCATGCTACCACTAGAATTGCTCTTAAGGAAAAATTCAAAGGTCAAACTATTAGCATTAATTAAAATAGATAGGAAATGTTTCATCAATGTCCCAAAAGTTGTTGTAGTACACACAGTGGCATTAATCATAATCATCCAATCATGGCATTGTCCCTTATGACAAGTTCAAACCATCAGGACTGAGGACCCTTAAACTTAAGTTTAGGCTTCAAAGATAAGCAGAGTTTTTGGGTCTCTACTTCAAATAAGTTCTTCAAGGCTTATTCCTTTTGCCCTA
>Ga0209208_10000802_pt1 | contig 42524 bp, 26 predicted proteins | sample S1TSphfallax_3_FD_187694 | JGI IMG/M metagenome (GOLD analysis project Ga0209208, IMG submission 187694) | Host-associated microbial communities from peat moss isolated from Minnesota, USA - S1T2_Fd - Sphagnum fallax MG (SPAdes) (version 2) | ecosystem: Host-associated > Plants > Peat moss >... | reverse complement strand
TGTTCAAATCAATGACTTGAATTGTTTTTTAAGAGTTGCATTAGTGAACCAATACTTACATGTTGCACACAAAAGAGTAAAACCTCATGTCTAGGCAAAAAACTTTTGATTTATGGAATGTAGTATGTTGGTTAAATAAATCTTTAAAATATAATTTAAGCTCCACTTTGAAAATGTGTGAAAGTGGTAAGAAAAATGGCAAAGCAACAAAGGTTCATCAATTTAATAATCATTTTAAAATATATAAATTTATAAGCATTTAAAAAATATACTGAACATTGTACTCTTAAGAGTTAAATATAATTTATGATTATTTAATAGGAGCAAGAGGCAAGAATAATGGTAAAATATGTGAAGGTTTATAATCTGACAATGTCCCCCTTTCTTATTTCTCCACATAGATCCAGAGAGCAAGGGGAAAAAACAACTTGAAAAAACCAACAAAAAAACACTGTTAAAAAAACAACTGCAGAAAACGATAGAAAAAGATAAACAGAGATCATAAAGAACAGGAAAAACTAAGGAGAGCTCAAGTTTAAGAAGTTGTACAATGCAAGTAAGGAAACTAAACAACAACATCCAACATATGGCACCACCCATAGAGTCTAGATGCATACATACATATATGTAGTTAGAGAAATCAAGAAGCCTTACAGGTTACAAAGTAATTAAGGAAACAAAATGACTTCTGATGTATGCCACCAAAAAATAGAGTCCATATACACACATATATGACATTGGAGAAATCAAAGGACCACCATATCATCTACCAACCTTCTTACTAAAGGTAACTTAAAAAGAAGAAAAAGGAAAAAATCCCTAAATGATCCCAAACCTACAATGATCCTAATTAATCCTAAATCTAGAAACTAAAACCTAATCCTTAGGTCAAAACTTTGCACTTTGTTGATCTGAATATCTGAAAGTTTTGACCTTATGTTTAACAAACTTGCAAGATCTATGAAGGATTGAAAGCAGAAAATTACCTTGCAACATGAAGATTAGAGAGAACAACCAACTCTCTTTTGTAATCTCTATTGCCAACAGTGCTCGAAAATACTGCAAAATCACATCCCCCTAGTATAGCATCTGTTTTGGTCAGAAAGATGCCATGCCAATGGGTTTGAACACGAAATTACTATAATGGAACAACACTAGATAACTTGAGGCCCCCCAAGGTTTGAAAAAAGTGAGGGAGATGTGCACGTGTTAAGGAAGAAAGTGGTAACAGGTTAGACAGAAGAGAAGCTATGGAAGATGAGCCATGACTCACAACATTCATTGTACATGCACATTGTGGGTGCCCAGCATACACAACATCTAAAAGTTGCTTCAAAAAAGAATTCAAGGAGCCACACTACCCTACTGCACTTCAAACAGTTCCTGCTGCAGCTGATGCTGGTATAGGTCCATCAGTTCGAAAACCTCGACCTCTCCCCATACCCCTACCTCTACCTCTCCCTTGGCCACGACCTGCAAAACCCATTACTCATGTGAATCAACTGAATGCAATACAGTAGTCATATCATGATAACATAACTCTTCACGTTGTTATAGATCAACAAGCAGTTTGTATACTTTCTGGGATCAGTCCTGTGTATCATGTTACCTGAAGTCTCCTCATAGCCACCTGAGTCTTGCTCTCTCACGTGACCGCGAAAGCCACCACGACCACCACTACCACGTCCACCTCGTCCTCGTCCACGACCACGGCCACGACCCCATCCATCATCAACGTTGTTGAACTCACCTCCTGCTATTCCATTGCCTGATAAGAACATGGTGGAAAGTCAAAATCAAAATCACAATAGATTTATCATTGATGTCATCACAACAACCTGCTTTGGACACTTGTAAACACTGCTAATATTGTTTGATCTTTCAGGGATGTATGTTCTCCCCATAACTTAATTGCAGTACCAAATTGACCACCCGAAATCACCCTGAAATGCTCAGCATAGAAAATGCAAGATTCATGACACACAGCATTCCCCACACCCCTTCAACATACTGAGCAGGCACAAAAGCCAAAATTACTCTTTACATCCCACAAAAAAGTACTCAACAGCCTTGCTTGGGTCGAAGGTATACATAATCTGCATATAGCCCTGTTGACCCTTGCTTCCAGCAGACTAAGGACCAACTTGGCAACTTTGATTCTCAGAACTTCAATGACATATAGTGTACAAGAGTGAGGAGACACACCACTTGCTCTTTCTCTGCCTCTGCCCCGACCACGACCTCTTCCCCTTCCTCCACGTGGTGAACCATCTGAAAATAAAGATGGTGAACTGCATTGTTTAGCTCCAAGCAATTATGACAAGAACTTTGTCTATCAAACAAATCTGTACAGAAAGAAGGAACCACTAAACTCCTCACAGTAATCAAAGAACTTCCCAAGAAACAGCTGAGAGCAGTGCTGCACTAGTGAAAAGAACAAATCATTGATAGAAACCTCACCTCCTTCATAATCGAATTCAGCCATCGGTTTCACCTGGTCAGCAGGTAGGGGAGGCTGATATCTGCACTTCCAGCAATTGCAATTAATCAGAGGTGCAATTTCCACCTTGCAATCCTCATTTTCCTTCATAGTCTTATCCAACCCATGAATTTCTGACAGAGTTGTCTCCTCATGAAAGGGAAACCCTTGCTTTGGATGCCACGATGAAGCTCTCAAACACCTATCAAGTGTCTAAGGCCACAACCTTGGCACTCCTCATGGTTCTATGACTGCATGGACCTGAATAGATGTTCAACCCTACAATTTTGCAGTGGAGCAGTGAACTTTGTCATGTGGTAATCTGTTTCACTTTTCCAGTCATTTTGCATGCCCTACTGTCAGGTTGCAGCTGTTCAAAGCATTAGATGTCACTTCCTGTTGTCTCTGATAACAGTTTGTTGGGCTTTTCAAAACAAGAGGTTCTTGAGAGCTGAGAATTTGTTGCACTACATATAAACTTCTGTCAAATTCAGATGTTAACATAAAACTTACACAGCTGCAACATTTCTATGAAATTGCAGAGAAAAATCCAAAATGGCACTTTGAAGGTACCCATTACGTTAGTTCCTGCCAAACCAAAACAAACAGAATACATACAGCAGTAATTCGAAAACTGGAACCACAGAAGCAATCAGCCACTCCTGTGTGGGCTTGATAGCACTCATTGGGTCCAGCAAAGGTTACGTGCTAATCAACATAGAGGATAGTCCATGATGTGTACCCAATTGATGTCTTGTCTAGCTCCTTTGTTGATAAGGTAATTGTAATCATAGAAACATGTCGTGTTGTTTCCAAGCTGTCAACAGCCAAAAGAAAGAAGTCAGTTCAGTTATGCAATATTGATTTTCCTCTGTAGCTGACTAAGTTACAACCCAAAAACAATAAGAATTTGAAAACAGCTAAACACTAGAGTCAGCAACAAAGTGCTTACGGAAGGAGGCCCTCCTCAAGTGGTTCCCAGAGATCAGTTATGTCGGTTGATCCAATAGCTGTATTTTGATGCAGGCTAGCAATCCTCCTCTGCATAAACTCCAAAAAATGCTCAATAGTGTCAGCATTTCTCCAACACCTTGGACACACCCTAAGCTGTATAAACATCTCTAGTGACAGAAATTGGCAATACCTCTAAAAGGTGGCAGCTAATGTTTGAGTTCATAAACCACTCCCATGGTTGAGAGATGCAACATTGAAATCCAGGCTTGAACATTACATCTCATCAAAGGGATAAGTGTAACAATAAAAGAACCTTGATAATCTCTGCAATGGTGACAGTCTTGTTTATTGCACGGCCCATTGCCTTCAGAACAATCTCTGATGCTCCCTTGTCCTGCATATCAAAGCAATAGTAATATTACAAGAGTGGAGGATCAAATGAAGTTAAACCCACCACATGATATTACACAGAATCCTGATGTTGAAAATAGACTAATCCCAGCTTGCTTCCACATTTTCAGATAGTACTATGCATCATGATCCTGATCTGGTAACCCTAAGAATTTAAAGTCTCCCAATGAATATCTCAGATGGAGCCTAGCAAATAACTCCAACAGAACACTGATGTGTTTTATTCTTGCAGTGTCATATGGCAAAAGGAAAAGAACAATGCAGTTCACAATCAAGGGAGGGTCACCTTTGTAGCTTGGATCACAATGAAAAGTGGACATCACAGAGAGGGAAAGCAAGCACATTGAGATAGGCATGTTGAACCAGAAATAGTGACTCACAACAGAAATTGTAGACTCGCACTCACACTCTCCTGGCAGCTAAGGAAAGGAATGGAAAGACAATATCCTAAAGCCCCAGTTTGAAATTGAAACCTCATGAAAGAAAAACTAAACTGGACTTCCAACACATCTGAAAGCAAAGCATGACACATCACCATTACTCTCAGAGCTAGTACAGTTATCATGCAAGCAATCATGACATAGATGACCTTAAAACCACCAAGGGGAGGGTCAAATGATCAGTCTCAATACAGAACTGTGCAAAAAATATCAGTGCCGTTTTTGTTCTGTTAAAGATGAAGTACCCAAACACAGCTTACATCACTGACACTAAAAATCTGGAATGAGACTTTTGGAGTTTGCAAAGAAAAAATGGGGAAATGAGATCCTTATATCAATGTGGTTGCAGAGAGAAAAACATGTAAGCTCACCAAACAAATGTAGTGCCAATTCCAGCCAAACAAAAACAAAAGCAACAGAATGAGTGTGGTCATAACCTCATGAGAGTCACTCACAAAGCATCTCTCCATAACCTTCTTCCTTAAGAGCGGTGACACACTGCCATTACATCCCAGTGACTTGATGACAACCACAGAGTATCAGACCATCACCTTCATCCTGAAGGTACTGATGGACTTTCATTACCCCTTACTGACTGCATAACTCCCAACAGTTGGTCTATAGTAATGTGGTCAAAAGTTAGGGCAGTCTTGAGTTTATGTTGCATTCCCAGAAGCAGCAGGAAGGCTCAGTCATGTTCTTGGCTGACAGTGAAGAGATGTAGCTAATGAACATAGTTAATATTTTCATTTCATCTTAATCACCATTTTATTTCAGCTCACTTCCTGTACAAGCAAAGTTTCTAAGCAACAGGCAAACAGAGACCTAGATAGAGAGGAGCAGTTGGGGCCACCTGAACCTCAATCATAAACCTCCAAGAAAGTTCCATATGGAATATCTCCTACTATGCAAGAGATGGCAAAAAAAGATGGATATATTCTAGAGCACATAGACTATGCAGAAAAATAGGCAAAACACACTGCATATTGTATTCTTTACCCTAAAGAAACAGAAGAAGAGCAGTAGATGATGATTGGTAAAACCTGAGATGTATTTGCATCACTTGGCATAGCGAAAGCACAAGGGACTTAGGAACTCAGAGAGATGGATTGGTCCCACTAATTCGGAAGGAAAGAAAGAAAGAAAAAAACTGACAAGAACAAAATGGAAAACAGTGGCAGTAAGTCTTAAAACCTGCAGAAGCGTCGTGGCATAGGTGATGTAGTTGCGCATCTTCCCTTGTGTCGTAACACGGATTTCATTCTCGCTAATCGGAGTTTCAGCCCGTGGCTTCTCCACTCTTTGGTACCGATCCATGCTCTGAAACCTCTCTCACTTCAGTCGCGGCTTTTCTTTTGTGATGAAAAAACTCCGGTGTATAAGCTCAAGGTTTAACCTATCCATCCAATTCGAAAGCACGACGAAACGTCAACGGGAATGTCACAAAGCACGGCCGCAAATAGCAAGAACGACATGAGGCTAAGACTTCCAAAACCTGGACGGAAAACGCCGATGCTTCTCAGGAACTTGCTCCTAGAACAAACTGCGGGATTTCCAAGCGCAATAAGCAAGGAACAGTAACGATTTACCTTTTCAAGACCGACCGCAAAAACTCCCCAGATCACAACGCTGGATAGAAAGAAACCATCAGAGGCGCGCAATGTGCAAAGGTTGTAAAGTCGGCGCGAACGAAACGAAACGGAAGGAGGAAGCGCAGTAGCTCTCCGGCAGCACGAATTCGACCACGGCGGAGGAAAAAAAAAAACAAGCGGCCAAAAACACAGAAACGGGAAAAAGAAGAGCTAGAAAAAGGGAGAAAGGAAGGGAAACTTGTGAGGTCTCGTTCTGAACCAAAACAGGAGCAAAGAGGGCAAACCAGAGCAGGACGGAAAGCGATGATGACGAGCGGGCGGGCGGGCGGGCGAGAGGACAGGCGCGAGCGGAGCGCGATGATGGGGAAGGGAAGAAGTTGGCCACCGGCATGAAGGGCGCACCTGCGCGACGACACAAAGATGACTATTCCGGAGACTGGTAATGTCCACAACGTTGCAGAATAGTCATACTGCCAAATCACACAGAAGACGTTATTTGCTTTCTTAGTCCATAACTGCACATTCCCAGAAATCACAGTTCTCAGGAAACACTGTATGTTTACAGAGGCGACCATTCCGCGTACACATAATGTCCATAACTTGCAGAATAGTGATCCTGCCAAATCACACACACGACCTTATTTGCCTTTCTCGGTGCATAACTGCACAAAATTCTCAGTAATTACACTCTCAGAAATTACATTCTCAGTTAGACACTTTGTATGTTTACAAAGACGACCATTCCGCGTGCACATAATGTCCATAACTTGCAGAAAAAGTCATCCTGCCAAATCACACACACGACATTATATGCCATTCTCGGTATGTAACTGCACAAAATCATTTTGATTAGATTCTCAGAAATTAAATTCTCAGTAAAATACACTTTAGTGGGAACTGGTGGCTCAATTCATTCGCATTTGGTGGACTAGTTTATGGCAACCAATTAGCACCCAGTAATTTGGTTGCTAACCAATCAGCACTAGGTAAAACGGAGTTAAACTGGCTGACCCGCACTTTGGAATGGGGAACTGGGGAACACAATTCAATGCATACTTGCAGGTACTATTAAAAAAACCCATAGGAACAAAACAACAACAAACACATTAGACAAAATCAATACAAGAAACCCCAAAAAAGAAAAGAAAAGAAAAGAACCCTGAAAACATAAGATTTTCACATTCTTAGAATCCATCGCCTCCTCCTTATCTGAAATAAGCAATCAAAAGACCCGACAGATGATTTGAACATATTTGAAATACTATTGTATTGATCACCACAGTTTAACAGTCACTAATCCCCAAATGACATGGGTTGGATTGTCAAACATCCTCACAAGCAGATGCTGATATGCACAAATTGTCAGATCTGTTTTAGAATCCAATTGTTCATCACCCCTCCTGAAGTGCAGATAGAAATTACAAAGAAGGAAGATTCACATTGCAATTCAAGGGAATCTCCGAAAGTCAAGAAAAAAGACCCAGGATGCATTTTGAGGGAATCTCCAGAAGTCCTCATACAAAGAAGAACAAATGGAAACCTTCATTCTCACAGAAAGCTGGTACAACCCTAATTCTCTCCACTTTCTTTGAGATTCGGGAGAAATCAAAAGTAGAAATACTCTCTACACAACCAAGTGGGTACAGTTGGACCCATGCCCCACAGCTGCATAAATCCCTGCTACTTTTTGCAGTGTTCAAATACAGCTACAAGGAGCCATTTTACTTGACTTCTTTTCCAGATTTCAGATCAAACCCAAAACAAGACTGCAAATGCTGTAACGGGATCTTCATCCTCGTTAGTCATCCCATGGATCTTGATCACCCTCATTCTTCTTGGTGTGTATCAATCTAAGTCAAAATGAGCAAGTGGAAATGCTGCTAGCAACAGCTAGATGCAGACAGCACTAAGATAGACAACTCTGCAGACTAGGAATCATGCCAGCAGTAACCAACAAGGTGCCTGGCCCAGGAGGCTGTTGTCACCACTGGTCTGACTATAACTGCAACCAGATGTGCATGTAAAAGACCTCCATTTGCAATCAGCGGCCCCCCTTTTGAAAATCAACACGAGATCGATTTGATCCTCCCTCATAGCTTTCCTTGTTTCCTGCACCAGCACTAGCCCTCATTGTGTCTCCCCCTCCAACTCTGTCCAGTGCTTTCTTTCCTCTCTTGACTTCTGTCAAAAACTGATCCAGTCCAAAAGGATCAGCCTCAACAGCTTCCTGCTCATACTCAACAGGTCGGTCACGGGGTCCACCTCGCTCAGTAGCCCCTGCAAAGCCCTTATCAGCTCTGAATCTATCTGTCTTGAGAGCCTTATCCAATTGCTCATCTGCTCCACCATAGACCTCAGCATCGGAGTCCTTTCGAGGTCGATAGAGGCCACCAAGGGCAGAGTGAGAGGTGAATAGACCCTTGTCATAAACATTGTAAGAGTCATCTGCTGCAAACCCTGATTCCATTCCCTTCTCCTGGTTGAACAAGCGCTGGTCATAGGTGAGCTCCCCACCTCCAGCCCCTACATTTGCCATTCCAAGGGCCATTTTTTCACTTACGTCCCTATCTCTATCTCTTGTAAGCTTGCTTTTCTTGCCCACATGACCATCTTTGGCTTCAAGCCTCCGTTCTCGCTCCCTCTCCCTACGTCTGTCATCTCTCAAAGACTCCCGCTTCAGCCTCTCTTCCCTCTCTGCCTTGCTTTCCCTCCTTGTCTCTCCCTTCCCCCCAGCATGTCCACCTTCTATATCCTCCATCTTCCTGTCCATGCCCAGCAATCCTCCACCCCCTCTATCTGCACCAATGCCAGCACCAGTAGCTTCTATCGGAGCAACCCCCCCACCTGCCCTCTCTATCCTCGCCCTCTGAGCCAGCATCCGGAGCTCCATCTCTTTCTTTTCCTTTTCCTTCAAGATCAGCTCTCGCTGGATTTTCGATCGCATCTCCACAGCCTCACGGGCCTTCTGTTCTGCCACATACAGAGCTTCTGAAAGCTTTGCGAAATTGTCATTAATTTGCACTTCTTGAAGCCCTCTTCCATCTGCAGCAAGTCTCTTATCAAGAGGAATTGTGTACCCTTTAGGGTTTTTCCAGTTTGAGATGCAGGGAGGGATCTTCCAGTCTTGTTGATCCTTGACAGTCACAGGCCGAGGAGGAGAGTGCATCACAGGAACAGGAGGTGAACCGGATGCCTTGGGAACTCTCTTGTGCTTAAATTTGGGAGGCTCCAGAGGGTCCTTTGGCATCTCCACCATGCGAATTACCCTTTCTTTTGCACCAGAATTGAATGCAGCTGATTGCTGGGAAGGTGTGTATTTGATATAGGATGGAACAGTCGACTGTGATTGCACACTTTTGGGCTGTGCAGCACTCAACCTTGCACCCACAATCTTCTCTAAAACAGCCTTGGTCCTTTCAGTGGTCTCCTTGACCTCCTCATCCCCAGGTTTGTCTACATCTGCCTCACTGGGAAGCTTAGGGACCAGATCCCGATGCTGCGAGAACACAGTCTTGGAAGCATTCTCGGACTGCTTCACAATAGCATCGAAAGCAATGTTTCCTTCAGCATCGACGCTTACCGGAAGAATCTTACCATCGATTTTCGCCTCCTTCCTCCCCATCTCCAATGGATACTGAGCCACATGAATCTCCGGGAACGCTCCTCCATCTCCGAAATCTTCCACTTTCCGCGGCACGAACCCCGCTCGTTTCCCATACACCGGTGGCTCTTGCCCCCTTCTTATTGCCACCAACGCCTGCTGCTGCGGCTGCTTCGCAGCCTCCAACCGGCTCTGGAACCATGGATCCTTCGCCACATCGTAAGCATCTCCTCCGCTGTGCTGCGGCACCGGCAAACGACTCAACAACTGCGTCGCCGACATGATTCCCACACACAAACAAAATCTCTCTCCGCCTCAATCTCACACTCACGTCCTATTCCCAGCCCTCTTCCCCTCTCTCCCCTCCACTCTCTCGTCTCTCTCTCTCTCTCGCGTTCTCCTCTCTGTGTTCTCGTCTCTCTCCCTCGCTCCGCCGAGAACCAACAAGGGTTTGCAAGGGATGGTGAGAATTAGGGTTTGAAGCTCACGGCCCGCAATGCATTTGTGTTTTAGGAATTTTTGGTTGTAGCCAAAGTGGCGATCATCCATTGGAAGATGTTGAAAAAGTGGCGTCCCTGGGAAGATTTAGCCAAATTTGGCTATAAACCTGAAATAAAGTACATATCTTTAATCATCCTTCACTTGTGTTTGGCTACACGATGAAAACCAAACCAAATCTACAAATCTGGTGATTTTTACCAAAAAAAATTTCTCACTTCTGGCGACTGAAAACCTCCAAAATCAACTTTTTCAAAAAAAATAAAATATTAAAATATATCAGCAAAAATAAAATAAAATGTCATATTAATTCATATTTTGAGAAGGCAAGGATGTATCTATTGTTTATGGAGTTTTGTAAATGTTTTCGAATTTGTGTCAAAACATATTGAGATTTTTTGGGATCAAATTCAAACGCAATGTTTGTTGCATATGTTATTGTGAAAACAGCACATGGTGGGTTTTCTATTTGCTGCATTACATTTGCATATGTGTATAACAAGTTGTTCACATTTATAAGATTGCATAATAATTGGATTGTGTTATTAGGTGATTTTTTTTGTCATTGGCATATGTGAATTGTATATTGTACAATGTAAATTAGGAATTAACATGTGAATTTTTACTAATATTCAATGATTGTTGTTTATGAATATGTTGAAGACATTTTTTGACACATGTACAATTTTTTTCTATCATTGCATATGTATGTTGTTCATATCTTAATGATTGTAATTTTTCAACGTACAATATTTGCATAGCATTTCATAGATGTTGATCACTTAGTCATCCGTTTGGGTCAAGAAGGATACTCTCATCTATTTTAGTTAATTGAAGGTTTTCAATCCAATAATCAATGTTATCATACTCATTAAAATTGTTTTCTAAATCACTTGATATTGCTAATTATTTTGTTTATTTATTATGTAATAAATTATCATCACAATTTTTAGGGTCAATATTTGAATCCAAAGAAATTTCAATATCTTTGTTGGTTTTGATACCATTTGTATTGATACTCTTTTGGTTTGAATGAGGTTTTATCATCTCTAATGACCCTTTTTTGAATTCGGTTTTACATGTCTTCTGTAAATATATTCTTGAATATTACGAATTCATCCAAGGAACATAATCATGATAATGTTACATATATGTTTTGCATGTTAATTGATACGTTATCAAGTGGTTATTTCAAGTCTATTATCAAATGTTTGTCCTTATGATTTAAAGTCTACGAGACAAAAAGTAGGGGCAAATGGTAGTTGGTATTTATTTATGTTAAATGTTTTGGAAGTATTTGATTCTGGTATTTGGTGATGATATTGAAAGGTTCTAGATATCGGTATTATTGGTATGACATTTTTTGGTAAACCTTATAGGGTTATGTTTTGTAAAGTGTCATTTTTTTCAATAAATTCATTTAAATCAACATAAACATTTGTAGGCGGGTGCATTGAACGATCTTGTTGAATCCATTGGGATTCATTGACTGAGATGTTTTGAATGTAACCAATTGCTCCATTGACAATTCCTAATTTAAGATATATGTTTTTCATGGATATGACTTTCATTCCTTTGTATAATTTCGAAAAAAGTGTTAAATTTTTGAGTTTTACTTATTGAAATAGTTTGTCTTATGAAGTATTGTATGTCACTTTGTATTGAACTTTTTTTGTAAATATCGATGGCCATTATAATATAACATTTTTGTTTTGATTCTATTGAGTTGATGTTTATCATTTGTTGATTACTTGAATTTCGTAACTCATTTCTAAATACTATGCAAGTTGTTGTTTTCCATGGGTCATCAAAGAAATTTACATTTGCATCAGTGAGAAAATGTGTTATTAACAAATCAAAATCTGAATATGAAATTATTCCATTTTGAAGATTTTGTAAAAGAGTTGCATAATTTATGTCTTTGTTCTATCACATTTGTTGTGTTAATATGATGCTATTTGGGCGAATGTAGTTTTCCCATATATTTTTACCTATGACTTTTTTTTACATTGAATTTGTGAATGTAAATTTTAAGGTACAATCTAAACTTAGAACCCAATTTCAATTAAATATCCTAGTCTCATGACTTTCATTATACCAAATTAAGATGAACAAAATTATTACATTGAACAATAATACATTGATGTATGTACTATGATATAGTTTTTTCACCTTTTATGCATTTTGTTGGCCTTGCCTACCAAGGCAAGGATATTGTGTTTAGATTCATTAGAGTATAGTAGCTCAAGGGGTTTTGACCCCTGGGTAAATAGGTCTATTTTTATATGAGGATTTTTGAAAGATGATATTTTGGAATGCATTACAAGTTGCAATTCTGGCAAGTGAACCTATTTGCCTGGACAGAAAGAGAAATGACATAGAAAACAGGCACATACGAGCGGTTCAACAAATGACTGAACAAATGAAGGGTTCAAAATGTTGGAACCCTCTCAATTGAGATATATATAGAACTCTGTCTTGCTGGGATGATGAAGTCCAAAACTTAGAGACAAAATGAAAAAAAAGAACAAATAAATAAACAAATCCCAACAACTCTAGATCATAGTGTGTGCTTCTCCTCCGCTTCACAAAACACACTCACATAAAACACATCTACAAAACCAAGTTTCATGGAGGTTCATGTGACAAGGTTCACAATCATGGGGGATAAAGACCATGAACACATTGCCCTTCTTTTTCCCATTCAAGATCATTACACATGATAACAGAAGTTGGCTTCTTGCCTCACTGGCCACAGTGAACCAGCACCTGCCGGTGCACCATGAAGGATGGATGGTGCACTGGTGGGTGCTGGTTCACTGGAACCGACCCCACCTATACCATAACTTTTGAGGTGCACCCACAATCCACAACTTACTGTTCAGAGACATGATAGATACTCACAACTTTTGCAAAATTGTGCAGGAAGACTTGTATTGCCTCTTGCACCAATCATACACCCTCAATAGTTCGCCACTTCTCAGCTTGGTCAAACGAGCTGTACTCAAGTAGCTACGGTGCAGTACAAAAACCTCAGTCCTCCTGCATACAGAACAAGAGCATATCATACACAAAACAAATGTTACCAGCGGTTTCAGTTTTGTCCACTGAGTGACCAGCATGTCACATGGTGAATGCAAGATGGTGTGCATTCTTCTACACATGTCGGGTCATCACAAAACAAATCCATGAGCCACAATATTTTTTGGCACAAAGTCAGCATGACTAAGTGTTAAATGCTTATTTCTTCATTAGTGAGAATTTTTTTGTACTTACATAGATAGTTAACCAGAAATATAGTTGGACAAGATAATAAGGTTATAGATATTCCAGATCTGATGACATAACAGCAAACAATCTGCAGATGTGAACACAAGGTATCCCAACAATTACAAAAGAGAAAACAAGAACAAAAGCAAAACGGAGGTGATTTCAATGAGAGCAACTCTTTGTGGACAAAGTAGATCAATACAAAATCATTGGCTCAAAGTATCATGTTCACAATCACTTCTCTATAGTGGCAATGTCTGGTATGGTAATGTTCTTTAGTGCAGACCTACTGATGCAATCTTGCTAATCGTTTCAATTCTCATGAAGCATTGTGCACAATTTTAGCGAAAATCATCTGGACAATAGTACTGTTGGCAGTGTAGAGAAATTTCCAGAGGATACAGCACAGACTTCCAAGCTGAAAAATCCACACCCCAGATCAGACATCCATTTCAAAGAAACAAAAGGAGAATCTGTGCCCTTCACCAACATGATCTCAAGTCTCTTGTTTGACAGCCTCCTCTGTGACAAGAAACAGTTTCAAAGCTCAAAAGAATCTCTCATGAGAATCAAGAAATTTGCCATTACTCACAATTAGGAAAGCCAGAACAACGTTCAAAACTATTTCTAAGTCAAAGAAAGGATTCCATTTAAGGACTGAAGAACTGGGAACAAGAAAAACACTTAGGGGGAGAACATGAACAAAGAACAATAAAACTCACACTTTGAACAAAAGTGACAGTCTCTCGCTCATTCAGGGACCATCAACAGTAATGTATATGATAGCAACTTATCTACCACAACTTATGGGAGACTTGTCTATAAGAATTTACCCACTGACTTCATAACTCCCCACAACAGGTATAGGCCACTGTAACCAGTAGCCTGCATACTGAGTTTCTGTCACAAGTCCAGAAGCCATGGGAAGAAGACTCAGCCTCATAGTGGCTACCAACTGACACCACAGAAGGGGGAAAAAAAAAAGTATGCACAATAGAAGAAAAAACATAGAATAACAAAGAACACAGAAAAGACAACAAAGGACCATGTGGGCTTCAAAACAGTCCATCTTACAAGACTCTATACAGAATCATTTGAATGGCTCAGGTTCAAAAGAATGTAGGTTCATACAAAGTTAGGCTTCAGGGTTTGAGTTGGACTAGGGTTAATGTAGTCATCCATTATATCATGATAATTGAATGGCAGATAGTTGAATGCTCACCTGGCTTCTCAAAAGTTCAATTGCAGTTGTGACTGGGAACATCAGAACCCTTGGGTGCAGGAAACCACCGGTGGCCACAGCATCTTAGAAATAATTCTCATTTTGAACAGTGTAAAGCAGCTCTGTGGGAGAGGACAGCAGCTCCAAATGATGCACATCTTGCGAAGCCTACAGTAATACTCTCTTTGTCATTGAATGCCACAATTTAGTTCAGGGCTTGGTGCTTGACTGAAAGCTCTTTCAAGTCAAAAACAGATAGCACATTATCACTCCCTCAGATTTCAAATGAGATGATGTAGTTTCTCTTCTACATTGTGTATACAAGAAGCTTGTGACTTAAACCAAGATATTCTGCAATGCCACACATTGCAAGATGGAGAACTACACCCAGTAGTAATCAGGACTTAAACTTTTCAGGATAATTTCCTTAAAATTAACCAGCTCTAAACTTGCCAATATTAAGGAACTCTGGTGTCGCAAATTATGTTTTCATATTTTGGTTGCAGACAGCTAGTCTCACTATACACACACTGTCTTGTGCTTGAAATCCAACAATATGATTACTTGATTGGTCACAGTGGCTGTGCAAAAGTGTGACCGAAGAATAGAATATGGCCAACCAAGTCAATGAAAACAAGACTGTGACGGAAACACTACCTCCACTACAAAGCAAGCCCAAATTTTGTTGTTTTGAACTTCCATACAACCCTTGAGAATAGAGAGGCCCAACCTGTGGACACCATCTGCAATCTCCAAAAACAACCCGTTCTCTTTGGGCAACATCTGCATAGCCTGATGTATTCTAGCTCATTCAAAGTCTCCAACACATTCCACGAGATTGGAGAGATTGAGTCATTAAAACATCAATGGTGGGTGTTTGGGATTTGAATATGTGCCCCCAAACCACAGCATGCAGAAGTAGACCATATCAGTGGGGCCAGAAACAGACCTCAACAAGAAACTGATGAGAATGAGTAAGATTTTCAACAAGGACTGGAACCACCCTCTTCACTACTCTGGACATCTTAAGAATTCCGTTTCTGAATCAGTACCTGTGATATTCATAGAACAAGATCTCTACATGTTGAATCCAAACACAGGACTATTACTGACCAAAAAATGGTATGCCCATCCTAGAATTGGCCACTGCAGAAACTCAAAATAAGATCAAAGCAAGGAGGATAGGTGGATGGAAGTTCTACCTGAAAATTTAGGGCATACTGTTTGTTGTGGCTATGCTGTGTCACACTCTGTAAAACGTGCATGTATGTGATAGTTCTGTCCACAGTGTGTCCATACTACACTGCTCCATCAACCCAACCCCAGCCATTACAAAATACACTCAATTCTGTCAGGGTCAGCAAGAGTGCATGTCTTCCCATTGACGATGCCCACCTTAATTGGAATTCCTTCAACCTTCAGCTATTGATAAAACAAAAGAAAGAAGAGTGATGAAAGAAACATAGATAAAACTCAAGAAACAATAATAGAAGAGGGATAATGACCTTGTTACAGTTGGCACAATCTGACATAGTTCTCGAACACAGTCTTGTATTTGTTGTTGATCTCTAGGTTGTGGCCTGGAAGACTCCTGGATCTTGGTCTCCCCGTGTTTGCATCCTGCCTCTTAGTAGCCAAATTCTCAGGGGAACTTGGCCCCTTACTGTTGTCGTGTTGACACTCTCTGTACATAGAAATCCCTAAATCCCAGCTGAAGATTTTGTCTCACATCTTGTGAATACCTCACAGCAAGGAGCTGCTCTTCCTGGTAATGAACATTCTTCATCATAACATCCAACCTGAAACTGCTGAGCTGAGGTAATATTGCAATTTTTGAGTCACATCATGTGATGAATTGGTTAAGAGAATGCTGTCTCTGCTTTTTCTACCTCCATTGGCCCCTGAAACTATCTCTGAACTAGGCAAACGTAGAACAGAATCTGAGAGCACATTCACCCATTGCTCATCACTCACAGAAGAAGATTGCTGCTGTTCAGGTGGACAATATGGAGGAACTGTGGCCAGATTCTGCTCACTGAAACTTCCGTTTTTAGCCTCAATTGAAGAGTTTCATCCTCACAAAAGGCCTCCAAATTCTCACAACTTGATCCATGTGGATTCTCTCCTGCTCCTTCTATTGGACTAAAAATCTTCTCGACACTAAAAACAGTCTCTCTGAATTTCCTTTAGGTCACATAGCATGTAATCTTTAGAGCAAGAGGTGGGTTCTAATGTAGGCAATACTCCCATTTGAGCAACAGGAACCACCATATCTTTTGGGCCACCTACTTTTGAGGCTAAAACTGTCAACTCCTCTAAGTGCTCCCTCTGAGATGAGTTCAGAGCTGGAGCCACTGCCACTGATAGCTCATCCCCAACTGCAAAAGATGAAGAACTTTGTGTTGACAAGGAGTTCCACAACCCAGGTAAAGTAGCCATGTATTTCTCCTTGCCTGGCCTTTGCCATTGTGAACTCCTGAACACTTCAAAAGACTTCATGTTGAGGCTGTCAACTGATGCCAGAAGATCGTGTTCTACAGGGTGATAAGAAGCTTGGTGTACATTTGTAAAGGCATGTCAGGTATGCAAGCCTCCATTCTAGTGTCCTGGAGCATATTCTGTTCTCCTGAATAGGGCATGCATGTGCTCTTCCCAGTTGACTCTTTGACTGCTGCTAATTGCCTACTTATGCTCACAGTCCTCTGTGGCAAAGGGCTTCGTGGATAAGATGAACTACACTTTAGAGATAGGGGACAACTCATACTTCCAGATTTTTCTGTCTGGAGTAAAACTGCCACTTCCTTGCCATCACCCCTGTGAAATTGAGGGCTGGAAACGATGCTGCCCCACATCTATATAAGTCTCTAAGGTGTCTTTGCTCAGCACAGTTTTTCCAGGAGAGTGTGGGGACATAAGAGTCCCACTGATACCAATTTGAGAAAGTGGACTGTTTGTCAAAACTGGTTGGATACCTGCCAATCCTCACATACTCCTGCCCAACCCCAAAGGAACTCTTTCTAGGGATCTCAGAGGGCTGCTTTTGTCACAAGAAAATAAGTCATTGTAAGGGTCCAAATTTGCCTCAGGTCCCATTGGAAGCATATTGACCAGCACAGACATCCCCAATGGAGCAGATTCCTCACATGCTATTGGAACATGATCAGACAAAATTGCACCAGGAACACACTCCAGGATCCCAAACAAAGCCCTGACATGCCCCACTAACTTCACATCTTCTATTACCTGTAAGTCACAGAAAATCCTGCATTGATGTACTTTAGCTGTAGACTTGGAATGTCAGCAACTCAGGTTCCTTGGGTATGGTTACTCCACCTGAAACAGCTTTACTAGTGCTAATCAAAATAGACAATAGATGATACAACAGAATAGCCATAGACAGTCTGAGTTCAGGTGAACTCAAGCCCCCCTGAAGTGGGTTATACTGAGCTATGACCAATGAACCCACTGAGACATTGCAATAGTTGAGGACAGAACAAGATAAAAATTGACATGGTACTACTACTGAACAATAGCTGTTTGCATAAGTTGCCAGAATTTGAGCGTATCACCAACAATAGAGCTACAGAAAGATAAGGTATGCTGTATTCCCAGATGTCAAACCAATTATGTATACCTTGAGGTGCCCATGGGCTACCTTCTCACGTACACAATGGTTACTGGAGCTAGAACCTGCAGAGGTTCTAGCATGCTTCTGGCAACTAGCATGCATTCCCTGGATCCAGGCTTCCCTTTCCAAAAACCCATTGATGCTTGCCAGTAAATGCCACTCACCCAATGATCCTGAACAAGAACACCAACTCAGCAATGCACTAAATTCTCAGGTGAAATGATCTTGACCAGTTCATACCTGAGATTTTTAGTCACAATCTCAACACAAAACTGTGATATCACCTTCCCCTGAAACTTATTGGAACTCCTCACAATTTTCACAGCTCTATTGCCAACCCATTAAGGAAATCATGATATACAACCTGAGAGAAAAGACTGTCAAAACTACCCTTCCACATATGGGCAGCTTAACCACCACATGAACTCATTTGAATAGTCCCTGAACTTAGTGGAGACTCCCAAATATGATCCCTAGCCCTCCCTACATGATATCCTAAATCACAGAGTACAACTCTGTCTGGATCCAGATACCAAATTCATTCTTGATTTCACTGATGTAGATGCTGAAGCAGCCTGTTATGGTCAACAGAGTTTTTGGACATGAGTTGAACTCATGCCTTTCACATAGAGATGGGATCTACAAGGGTGACTGGAATACAGGACCCTGTGGCTATGTCAAAATTCTTCTGATTTTCAAAATGTGGTCTTAGCCATCTAGCACAGCTGATTCATGTCTAGGTGTTTGACAGCTGCTTTAGACAATGGCAGTGCAAGTACATTTTCTGGATTCCAAACAACCAAGAGCAGTAGTCCTTGCTCTCACCAGTTCCATGGTTGAACTTCAGTGCAGTGTGTTCATCATGCAGCTTCTATGAACAAATTTGCAAGCAAATTTTTCATACATTTTGCTGTATTGCCCATACTAAAGAATGATGGAACTCCAGACCACACACACTAAGAATGCTGTCAAATCCAATGTGCACTGGTGAAAGCATGTCATACCCTTCCCCAAGAGAGTAGACATGGTATGACATTTTCGCAATGGCTAAACCCAAAAGATGCTCAGTGACTCCATTCTCTGCTCCCATTGTTGGCGAAGTGGAGTTCACTTCCACTGACTGCTCCTGCCTTTGGAAAATCATAATATCCATGCTTCCATGTCAACAGCCTGCCCACAATAAGCACAAAACAGGGAGCAAAAAGCCCTGTTTAGCCCAAATCTCAAGTAACTGCCACAAACATAAGCTGAACGTTTTGCCTTGGGGGCTGAAAGTATACAACTACTCTGTTTGCTGAGACAGATCCAAACATCAAAAAAGAAACACACAGGAATGATGTATCTGGAAAGCAACAATGTGAGAACAAGTTCATGTCCTATCAAAACTTGGCCATCATTGCTACTGCCACATGTCAAGAATACTGTGACAAGAAACATAGATGTTGCCAGCAACTGGCATGGGGGATCAATGCTTGGAAGTAGAGATTCAGAACTAACCTAAAAAGGATCTGAGCACACCCATAGGTTAGACATAATAAATAGCATCCCATCATGATTCATTTCTATTCACAACAGAAATTGCACTGGCAGAAAATTGGAGCTGATCACCATTGAAGGGATAGCTTTAACACTAAGACTTTGTGTACCAGCATTTTCTGGAGTAGATAACAAACTGTATGCAGCCCACTTTGCTCTGGCCCCAGGAATGGAACCATCTGCTACTGGGTTCCAATTCAAGCTTCAGAAAGGACTCTATATCACTCTATGTATATGTACTTGACAATTATTGCCAGGAGATTTGGTTACTGGGAACCCGGATGCAAATGCCATAGGGTTTTCAGATTCCTAGCAGAGAGGTCACTAGGATAATCTAGGCAGCTGAAAGCTCAACCTTCCTTCGTGAACAGCACATAATTGAGACATTGGATTGTATGTCCATGTTGCAGCAAAAGGAAATTGCTCTCCAGAACCAAATTGCCATCTCTATCACTCAGACAAAAATTCATGAAACTATTCAGGGAAGAAAAACTAGAGGAGGAAATACTGCGTGTAAGTGCCGGAAGAAGGTCCCTCTAGAGAACAGGAACTTGCATTCACTGTGATGAAATTCGTGAAGAAGGGAAACACAATTTTTTTTAAAGTAATTAAGCAAACCGGGGCTTGTGCGTGCACAGGAAGAAGAAGAGTCCATCAAAGCATGAGCAAGAGACAGAGACGGAGACAGAAGTCCCTTAGACAGGAGAGAAGGGGGGGAGGGGAGAAACCGTCATCAAAGCAACATTCAAGAACATAGCATGAAACCGCGGCCGACTAACATGCGGGAGCGGCGATTGAGCTTCCAGAAAATGGCGTACGACCATCCCGTACGAGCATTGCCATTGCTGCTACTCCTCCTCGATTGTCCGCAATGCAATTCCCTTCGGAAAGCGCGCGACGACGGAGACGAGAGCTTGCAGGAACACAGGAGCTTGCAAGCCGCTGTGTTCTTATCTCTTCTTTCTGCACGCCACAACATTTCTTTTCCCTTAACTCCTCCTTCCTTTACTTATGTCTTCATCTCTTCCTTTACTTATCTCCAGGGCTCATGGTCAAATTTTATTTAGCCAAGTTTCCCCCATTTCTTTTCATTCCTTCTGTTTACATAGTCAAATAAAAGCTCCTTTTCTCACTTCTAGTTGATGAATTGGTGTTTTGTTTTTTCAATTTTGTGATGTAAGATGATTTAGCCAGATTTGGTGACCAAATTCTATGAAAGTAAAAAAAAAAAAAACATCGTTCTATATTTTTGGCTACCTATTAGGACTTAGTATAGAATTTGACAATTTTTTTAATTCAACATTTTTTCGATATTGGGCTACTAAAAATTTCCCAAAAACACTAAATTGTTGCCTTTTGGTGAAAATTCGCCCCCAAAAAAACGCTGTGATGAATCTTCCTCTCTTTGTGCATCATTTTCTTTTGGAATTGTTTTTCCTTTGCTGCTTGTTGGGTTTGATTTCAATTTGCTTCTTTTCACTCATACCCTTTCTTTTTCTCTCTTGCAGTCTTGTGCTTTCACCTTCTTTTCGACGTCTTTTGCTCAACTGGGATTTTCTTTTTCTCTTCTTCTTCTTTCTCGTGCTTCCTCCCCTCCTACTCCTCCTCTTCTCTTCTTCCTCTTCAGTTGTTGCAGTTTTCTGAATTTGCATCCTCGTTTCTTCGTTTTGTTTCCAAACGGATCGGTTGTTCCCGCTTGCTTTCCCCCTTTTTTTCCCCCCTCGTTTGCTTCGTTTTCGGTGAAACAAAACGAGAATTTCACGCCCCTCCTGTAATCCGTTTTTCTTCTTAAGGTGGAATTTGTTTCAAGCACGTGGGTCCAGTTACAGCAGTTGTTTGTCCTTGATGGATTGCTGCTACCGACGGACAGCGAGAACAGTAGAAAGTAAGGACACACAAATCTCATTGAATTGAAGTTTGTAAAGTAGGTATGAAATCCACCAGCCAATATTCAACTTAGCAGCAGCACAGAAAGCAAAGGAGGATGGTGTGATGTGTGATCCAGAAAAGCGGCTCTTCCACTCTTCTTCAAACAAAAAGGAGAAAAATTCCTTTTATCGTAGGTACCTGTTGTTTTAATGGAGCAGACGTTGGCAATGAGGCATGTACTACTACCTTCTTCCATCTCCGTTGCTGCTACGCCTTGTGCTACTAACAAGAAGCTTGTAGCGTCTGCGGTGAAGACGACGACGGTGGCGCTATGGCGCGGGAGATATTATGGCATGGGGAAGAAGGTGGCGACAGCGGTGGTGTCGTCGTCATTTCGTCGAGTTGTACCTGTTTTGTGCGAGAATTGGAAGGGGCCGTTGCGAAGTGTGCGGCGGCGCCTTGTTCCTTCTTCCGCTATGGTGGATGATGAGACGCGGGGGAGTAGTAGTGTGGGGAACATGGCGGTGTTGCTGGAAGTGGACGGGTAATTGTTATCAGGAAGCCCTTTTTTTATATAATTTGGTCATTTTCAGCATGTCGTGTGTGTATGTGTGTGTGTTTTCTTTCTTCTTTTATCAATGTGCGTAGGAATTGGAGGAGGTTGTGAGAGGATTGTTTTGATGTTTGAAACGGAGGGTAATCAATAGAGCAGAGAACGATATGTTATTCGGCGTTCTTTTGTTAGCCATTCCCTATGTGCTCACATGTGGTTTCAATGTTTGTTTGGATGAGCTGTTTCTTTTGGATGCTGCATTGTGGTAACAGGGTCCTTAACCAGAAAACAGTTATCTTTTTTTACATCATACAGATGCTGCGCTTTTTGGCTGCAGTTTCAAAAAAATGATTGATTTTGTTTCGGGTTAGGTGTCTGCTTTGCCACAATTTGATACAGTCAGCTATCTATTTCATGGTGGTTTTGACAAGTTGATGGTGTATCAGGGTGCTGGCAGACATTCATAAGTTTGGGCATCGGAATGGCTTCAATGTAGGTATGCCCAACACAAGCTGCTATTGATTAGTTCATTTCCTCTTTTTTTTTCTTTTTTTCTAGGACAGTTGCTCTTACCTCTGCTCTTCATCTGAATTTTTTGTGTGAGTGAGTGCAAATGGTTTTACCTTCAAATCTGATATCTGTGAGGTGGTTGAGTTTGAAGCATTCTAAAATCTCCCAATGTAGTTACACAAAAGATATCTCCTGAATGGAGGAGAATTTGTTGAGCTTTTGTCTCTCGGCATCCATGAAACATCTGAGAAGCATTATTAACAGGAGCTTTGGGATATCAATCTATGGGATTACCTTCAATCTTGTTTAGAGATGCTTGCAAATTGTCCTGTAGTATTAGGTTTCCAATATACTTATTTGCTTCTTTGCTTGCAGCCTTTCAAGAGCTGGGGCTTGATTGTGCAAACTGGACAGAGCCTGTCTATGCTGACCTCTTGAGGTGTTACTCTTCCCACTTATGAAGACTTAACTGTGAAGGTTGGTGGTGGACAAAGTTAATGAGACAGATGGATAAGGGCTGTGAATGATTTACAGGTTGCTTGTTGTGTTGCTTGGTGTGTCATAGACAAGCAGGTGGGATTGAGGAAGCAATGTTGACAGCATTTTTTGATAGAGTATGTAGCCCTGCATCCATCTTCCCCCTGTGCCAGCTTGATGAATTCTGAGTTGTGCTCTTTATTGGGTTTAAGAAGAATGTTAGGGTAGAAATGTAAAGCAGCATACAGAAGCATGTGCACCATGCAGCTAGAAGGACCTCAATAGTCAATTGAAATGAATTGAGAGCACATTGACATTAGGAGACTAATATCCTGTGGTAAGCCAGATCTTCACAAATGTGCTCATGAATGACAAGTGAAGGAAGTCTATTACTGAGATTCCTGCATTGCAAGGCTGTTGCTGTTGCATCACTGTTTCCCCAACCAGTGCTCTAGACAATCCATTTTGCCAGGGTCACTGTTATGTCTTGACACTCTATGTGTTGCTTGCTATTGAGATTAATGACTTTTTTGGGAAGATCAGGGTTGTCAATTGTGCTGTAAAAGTAGATGCTATTCTAACTAGAAGTTTTTGAAGCAGATAGGGTGGCCATCATCTCTTCCAACCAATGAAAAGGATGCTTTTGTGCGCAAGGTGATGCAAGGCAAGGTGTGACAAGTTCTCTGATTTTCTGATCTTCATGGATTGAACAAGGCAGTTCTGTCACATTCACATTGTCTCTTCTATGATCCCTGGTGCAACATATTGCAGTTCTCTGAAGCATTGCTGCAGGCCCATAGAAACACCTCTTATTAACTCTCTATCCTAAAGTGGATTAGCTTACATTGATGGGGGGAAGACTGAAAATATACAGCTTGCACTATGAGGAATTACACCAAAGTTGTGCCGTCTTGTAACATATAGAACCAACGTACAATAACCTCCAATTGTAGAGGGGATGTGTATCTGCTCTGTGATGCCATTGAGGAGGTTAATAGTGTACTAGTTTTGACGTTGTGAACTGATATAACTGATTGGGATCTTGGAATTTGACAGCATAGGGCACTGGAGAAGATTGCAGCATCAGGCGGTCTTCCTCTCCGGCCTAGCATTGAGCAGTAAGTGCTAAATGTAGCTGCTGTATTGTGATTGGACTTGTGGTTGCGGCTCCTACTAGATTTGCACTTGTTGGATATAATTCCATTTCATCTGGTGTTAGTGGCATGCTCGTGGTGGTTGCAGGTTCATAGATGAGGTGCTGCAAGCTCAAGTGCCTCTCCTTGTTTTATCTGCCCATAGCAAGAGCGGGGAGCAAGTTGCGAGGTACAAATGAACAATCCTTTCTGGTTGAAGTAAAATATCATGGTTTTGATTCCCTGCAGCCTCTCAATGTTGGGTAGAATGGGTTTGTCTGTTTACTAAAAGTAACAATTAGGATTTGTTGGCAGAAATGTTTGACAAACCATGGATTTGTTGCCAATAACTCTTGAAAGTGAATTATCCTGGCAATGTCATTATATCATAAAACATCCATATATTTGATTAGTTGAGACAAATGAGAAAGAGGTAGTGCCATATCTCCATCTTGTAGATGGGGAGGAGCATGATTTACACACAAGGTTATCTCAAGGAGATATTTGTTGCGAACTTGAAAGAACAGATCCTCTAAGCAGAATGCTATGCAGGTCAGGTCGTTGATTGCACAATTGGGTCCAGAACGGGAGAGTTTGATAAAAGTGGTTGGAGAGGCTGAAGTCAAAAGCAGTGCATATGGCCAACTTGTGCTTAGCGCAGGAACTACAGATGATATTGATGAGCAGCTTTCTATTGCAGCTTCAAAAGCTGGTACATTTTCTGCATTTGGTTTTACTAGCTAGTCTTGCACTTTGTATTGCTGGAGTCACTGCTTCTGGCATTTTGAATGCATGTTCTGAATGGTCAATGCTCTCATAGTGTGAAAACAAGTCACTGTCTCTACCCTGAGGAAAGAGACAGTTACTCACTCCAGGAAGATTGCATATTACTCCTGGATAGACACATGTCCGCAATGGATGTGTAATATTCTGTGTGCTGGTCTGATGGCAGTCTTGGCAGAAAAACAGCGGATTGCAGAAGAAGTGGCATCTATCTTGAAAGTCCGGGTTGAAATAGATACAAACTTTTCTCAGATGTGAGTCCCAAACAGCACTATGCTAAGTTTCTTCTATTCTTTGGAACACAAGAACTGAACTGAAGCCCAAATGCAAATGCTTCTAACTATGTACTGTAGACAGTTTCTGTCATGCACAGTCTATTAATGTGGTCCAACAGTCATAATGAGAGTTGATTGCTTGGGACAGATCAAGGAAGACAATAGCAGTACTGAGAGCGGCAGCAGAAATTGCAGGATTAGGAGTGGATCGCTGTATATTGCTAGCAGGGTCACTAACTGGGGTTCAAGCAGCCTCACGCATTGACATGCCCTGTGTCGTTGTGCGCAGCAGGTAACTGGCAATCTGACTATTTGCTGAACCTTGCTTTTGCATGTGGAACACATCTTGTCAGCCAGTACACTCTGGATTACCCATTTGGGGGCAATTTGGGCTAGCCTCTAGTAGTTTGAACCAAAACCCACATTATTTCTGGAGTTCTTGAACACAGCTTCTGTACCCATTGCCATAGCTTATTTCCACTCCTCTTTGTTGAGCTATTGAGTGCATGTGTGAGAGGATCTACCTTACAAAATGCTGCAAACAATTGCTGAATTTTAAGGGTTTGTTTGAGGGATTACTAGCGGGACAGCAAGGGCAGAATTCCCCTTGGCAAGAGCAACACTGGAGGATTTTGGAGCTGGTGCAATCACTCTTGCCCGGCTTCAGAGGTTCATTTATGAACAGTAATTTGATTTGGTCGCCTCTCTGAAGACATCAGATCACCTCAAATAGGTAACCATACTAACCAAGAAAACATGCTCTAGACGTATGTAGCAAGAGACATACCATTTGGTGTAAGGTATATTTATGCATCTTCTTTGTGCTTTATGTCTTAGTGTTTGTCGTACAATAAAGACAAGGAACTGGGCATTTTGAGAAACCATATAACTCTATGTCATGTTGTGCAGTTGTTTCTGGATTGCCAATTTGAACAGTGTTTACGCACCTCGTGGATGTAGCTATATTTCTTCCTAGCATCAGAACCTAAAGGATGTGTAAATACATTGGAGTGAAAGTATGGAACTACATGGTTTTGGTGGGGAGCCATAAGTTTATTTATTTGCATTACACCTTAGTGTCTTTGATTTATTACTGAAAAGAAATTGGCTTGGTGGTTTTGAACTTAAAAGGTGTTCAGCATGTCTCAAATTGCAGAGATGTACATTATCACTTATGTGTACTATACCCACCGTCAACCAAATTCAAATGGACTGCATTTCATGATCCATGTTACTACTACAATGGGGGTTTTTTTGTTATGGTCCTAAGGTGAGAGAGGTAGGGTAACCTTGAATTGGTTGGGGTTCTTGTGACTCAAATGATTTTGATGGGTCAACTTTCATTTGATTCCAATGATGGATTTGAAGCCCCTTCTCAGTCCTCAGTGGATGATGTATTTGATGCTTTTGATCTCTGCAAGAAAGTTTCTAGTTATCCATTACATGTCAATTCAAATTCAAATTGTCATTAGGTTTGGATTTATAGTGATGATTTGAGGTACAATGAAGATGAAATTTGTTGAACAATATACAAACCATCAATGTGAGCAAATGGCCACAAGGTTGGTACTAGGTACATATAGTACCATCTATCTACAAACCTACCAACCAACCCATCTACATGTGTACATATACATACATATAGACAACATGTATATACCGATATTATATATACAATACATTGTATATGTTGATAACCAAAATTGAACATTGGTCTCTATGGGCACCAACTATGGTTTTGTGCAATTTTTTGTGAAAATGCAAAAAATAAAAAGTGAATGTTTTGAAGCAATAATTTTTTTTCTGAAAAAAATCACCAAATTTTAACATTTTGACTTTGATTTTAGATTGGTAGAATTTTTTTTTAATCATTTTTTTATTGTTTAAAAAAGTATCAAAAAACATGTCACCATTTAATGTTAAACTCCTCTTGAGATATTAACGAGGTGTCATGACACGTACGCCCTTGCAAATCTAGAACTTGATAATGTATATTTGAATAATCATGAATGTGATGGATATTATGTTGTATTATTTGGTAGGGTAAGTTTTGGGACATGGTATGGTAATTTGAATGCAATGTGTATGGGTTTATGATCTATCCAATAAGCTTCAATTCATCCAAAATGGCATTGTTGTAGTAGCGCTCTAGTCCATATGTGATCAATTTGAATGTTAAAAATAGTGGTTGTTCAAAGGAAACAAGTTGTAAACCATATTTATTCATAATTTCCTGTAACTCCATTGATTATAATGTGTCTGTTAACATGTCTATCTTAAAATCCCCAATTGTTATAATCGGACAATTTGTAAGTGTTTTTTGGAGAATAGGTTCTAAAGTATAGATGAAATAAGATACTTGTAATTTTGGTGGTTTATAAATTGCAATTACATAGCTTTTTGTGTATTTTCATTGAAAGTTGCGACAATGAATTTTACATTTGAACTTTTTATTGAAATTGTGTTTGACAAAGAAACCATTTCATCATACAGTATGATTGTAACAAGATAAGATGTTAAATTTGTTACTTAATATGGTGTTGTAAATTTCTTGGTATGTACAAATCTTTTGTATTTTTGTTTCATTTAAACAAAGAATATGTGATGAAAGCAAGTTTTGGTTTACTAGGATCTCTCAAAAATGTAGATTTAATGAATGAATGTTAAAAGATTGTATGATTATAGAATTTTTTTCATAAAATTTCAAATTAGGGATTGTTAGTTTATAACATGTTTTTAAATGCAACATTTCTTGGTCAACAATGGAATTTACATTGATTTTTGTTTGATAATGGGGAGAATAAATACAATTGTTTTTTTGAACAAATACAAGATAATGATGTGTATTTGAAACTACATTTTGTTACACCGGATGGATCAAAATGATAGACAATCAAGAATCAAACTTTGTGCACAACGTATAATGTGCCCAACAACCAATTGAGTAGGGAATTGTATTATTGTAATGGTATGAATAGGATTGCTACCTATTTGTGTTTCAATAATCTTTTGTTCAATTGGTGTCCAATTTTTGTCAAGGGTAGGGAATTTTTTGTACATTGTGAATTCTCAAATTTTGTGTTGATTCCAATTTGACAGTTTTGAAAATGTATCCATGTTGATGATTTTTGAAAGGTTTATCTATAATCTTTAAAAAAATTATCTACACCATTTACAAGGCCATCTAATGTTATGTAATTTCTTGCACATAATATGATTAACATATCTTTTTTCATTGATAATTCATGATGGAGGCCAATTGTTTGGCTTGGTACCATTGGTAATTTGAAACATGGAGGACATATTTTGGAACAAATATCTTTTGCATGAAATGTGAATGTTTGACCTAATGTGTTTTTAAATATGATTTTGTTATGTTCAATTGTTTTCGCATTTGTGTAAAACAAATGTGGCAAAGTATTATTTATTAGTGGTGTTCTTAAACAAATTTGGTTAATTAAAGTGATACCTTTGAAAGTATGTGATGCATTCAAAACCTATTTAGAATATTAATGAATTGAAGATCATTTTGGCATATGACTTGTTTTAATTCATAGCATTTTATGTTTTCTTGCCAAAAATGTGTCCCAAGGATATTGAATCCATTAGTTTTTTATTTGAAAATCTATGAATTTTGAACTAGTGGAGTTTGGTAAAAATCACAAGTCATTATAACATCAAAACCACCCATAAATTCGTTATGTACTTGTTTTATATCACATAATCTACGGTCAATAAATGTTAAAATTCTATTACTTACTAAAGATATTTCACCTATTACTAAAATTTGTAATTAATCATAGGTTTTTATTAAAGTGTCATTTTTTTGTCACTTAATGTTTTGAGTTCATTCTAATTTTTATTTAATGGAATGGCAAGCGCAAAATGTGTTATTGTACCATTAATGTTGAATCCAACTTTTCATGTGTATGTTAATTTCATAGTTTTGGGTATTCAAGGGTCAACATTTGGTATTTGTCTTACATAAATATTGCAACATGTTTTGCATAATACACATGAATGTGAATGTTTTCCCAATGTTTACACCTCCTATTAAAAAATATTTAAAGGTTTTGATGAGTGTTTTTTTTTGGTATAAAATATTTACAATAATTATTTGTTCATGATTTAATTTTCTCAAGTTTGAAAAACATTATTCATATGATATGTCTTCATATATTTGTTCAAATGAACTATTCTTGCCATTATTTGTCCATTTTTTCTATTCCAAACATGAATGGGGTGTTATAAATATCTTGATAACCAATACACAAGAGTGAAATCACCCCACAATACACCATTAGTTGCCAATTTTGACATTTTTGGTATATAGGTTTGTTCATTAGTTGATTGCTTGTGATGTAGATCATGTAGGAATTCATAACTTAATTCATGTGTATGACATTCTAATGCTTATGGTGTCTCGAGTGTTAAACATTGTTGTAAATGAGCCATACTATTTTTGTAAAATTTTCCTAAATTTGTTGCATCAAAAAAACAATCACCAATGGCTTAATGGAAGTTGGTAATTTGCAAGCCAATTTTACTTAAGTATTTATAAATATCCATTTATTATAATAACATGGTTTTTGGGGGGTTTAGTTTCAAATTAATTTTATGTTACTTAAATGTAGTTTATATATAAATAAAGTTAATTGTGTGTGTGTGTGTGTGTGTGTGTGTGTGTGAATTACTTGGAATTTTTAAATAAGATAATTATTTGTATTTTATGTACAAATTATTTAATTAGCTTTTTGTTTTCTTTTAATTTTTTATTTTTTTTAACAATTCACATAAATTTATAATTTTTACTTACTAATATGGAAATTTCATAAGGAATGAATAACTTTAATTATTAATATTTGGTATTATTTTTCTATTTTCATAATTTGACTATTTTTATTTTGTCTTTATTTTATTTTTCTATTTACTTTCTAATTCATTACTAATCAAATTTCCTTTTTTTACAATTTATATAGATATATATATATAATTCGATTGCAATTTTAAGTAAGAATATTATTTATAATATATTTCCAACTTATTCAATTGCATTATTATAATGTATCTAAACCATTTTTTTATTCACTATTGGGCTTTAAATAGTGGTTCATTATTGATCATATACAATACATGGTCCTTATTTACACTTCAAAAATTATTATTATTATTATTATTATTATTTTATGTATTTGGACCTTTTTGTTAAATTAAAATTTACATAAAACTTGGGATTGCAATCAGTTGAAAATCATAAACCAATAAACCCATTCGTTCACCCTTGGCTAGGAATAAATCCGCATCATTCAAATTATATTTTTATAGCCCAAAATTAAACCTTCAAAAAAACAATATGTAAGATTTTCAATAACAAAATCCAACATCTCTTATACCAAAAACCCACAACACCAAGTTGTTTTCATTTACATAAAATGTACATCAGTTGAAAATTTGTCCTAAAAACAAATGCCAAAAACCATAGATTCAAAATTGTTGTTTTATATGTATAATGATGTCTTTAAAACTGTAAACAAAAACACCAATGCACATATAAACAATATCTATTCCTCTAGATTTCTCATTTTTTGACCTGCTTAAAAATTATGGCTAAATAACCAACAACTTATGTTGTAGGACTTAAGACAAAGTAACCTTTAGGTTGCTTGTCCCTAAAAAGGTGAAGAAAAAACCTTTGTTTGGTTCCAAAATCTTCAAGATTCACAAGCTTGTGTCCCAACAATGTTTCAATCCAAGGATCATATAACACACAACCATATTCATCACCATTCTTTTATTTTATCTTCCATGAATTTGAACTTGGGTTTCAAGGTGAACTATGCATTTACGACCATAACAATAAAAACTTCTATCATGATTAGTTAGAGAAAACATGTGACATTTCGTGCATATGTTTTCAAAGCAAAATTTTCCAATAGTAATCACTAATTTTTCGATAACCTACAACCCACAAACCACACAAATGAAAAATAGTCAAATCTAACTAACTATTATTTAATCACAATCAAGGACATTTTCACCAAAAATTGTTTCACTTTACTTAAGCTAATTTTATTGGAAGATTGAAACTTTCATTTATGCAACATACTACCAACTTTGTCAAAAGGCTCCACATTCATTTAGAAACCCACAAGTCTTGGGTGTGACTTACATTCTATTATATTGGCCTCTAAATAAATATGAGTGTATTTTTTTTCCCAAATTGAAATCCACATGGTCAAATGCCAAGATAAAACCTTAGAAGTTTCAATAATCAAAACATATGCATAAAAAACATGCTTAGGGTTTGCATATGAATCACAAATATAATCTAAACTGACTAGGATTATTTATGTATTGTATGAATAACATGGACAATTTAAGAAAATAACAAAACAAAATATACACCCATACTTCAAAATTTATGGCAAAATCTTATTTTTTAATCTTCTTGTTGTGGATTTTATTTAGTATGTCAATAATTGAATGATCATGTGCAAGGACTACAAACATGCTTGAAATTTTGGCCACAAGTTGCTACTCTCCAAAACTCACATTTTTGATATTATTGACCAAAAATGTTGCAGGTTTATTAGTGTTATACAAATTCACCAGTTGCACATGTTGTGGATAAAACTCAAGGTAAAAATACAATGCTTGTGTGTCACCTGCTTTAACCCATCGACCACAACAAAGATAAGGTTTTGGCAAACCTACCATATATCCTCATGACAACCATATTTAAGGTTTTGAGTTGTTCCAAATTTGACCTTTGTATGAAACTATGGATGGTATGAATCGCAACAAAATGCAAACTTATGGGGAATGGATCAATTGGTTCTGTTACTATTGTTGCCCCAATTCTCACAACAAAACCTTGACAATCCGTTTTTTAAAACTTATTTTGGAAGGTAACATCAAAATATGTAACATGTATATATGACCCAACATTAAACTATTGAAAAACAATGGTTACAAAAGTTGAACCAACCATCAAGGTGATTGTAAGATACCCTAACACATCAATAAGATCACAATGTATATATTTAAAATCGTGGCCAAAAACATTGTAAAATCCATACCTACTAATTATGTACCCCTCAAATAGTGCACCCAACATCCTTTGTTGCACATCAATTATCCCCACAACAAACATTGGTGCTACTATTTTCTTACTAAGGCCACGAAGGAGCTTAGCCATAAATTTTTATTTATTTTTAACATTAAAACTTAGTTACAAAATTAATAGATTTTGTTTTTGTTTTTGTTTTTTTTTTTTTGGCCAGAAACTAATATGGCCAAAGGAATAGAAAATAAATAAATAATTGAAAAATAAAAACTAAACATGAACTAAGTACAGAAAAATTTGAAACATTTTGAAGCTAATTTTAAAACTTTAACAAACAAGTAACTTTTTTTGATATAAAAATAACAAGGCAAAAATACTTTTCAAAGCATCAAAACAGAAAAAACAAGAACAAATGCAAAAGTTTGGTTGGCAAGACAAAGAACTAAACCCTAAATACAACTCCAACACATCTCTAGTTTTCAAAGTCTACATGATAAAGTATACAAATCTTTTATAAATCAATTCACCTAATTACATGTATATGGAATAATTGACATAACTACCTTTTTTAGATCTTGATCTTTTTATTAATCAAAGAAGAGACTCCATGTGGATATTAGGAACCCATACACAACACTTGTTCATTTTTGACACCACCTTCTTTTACACTTTCTTGCCACATATAGAATACCCATATTTAGCAACCCAAGTGTTCACAAAGCAAGAGCACCATTAGTGAAGTGAAAAAGGGGAAATACTTAGTCATGATCATTTTCCATGTACAATTTTGGAATCCCATATATTAAAATTGTTCAAAACATCCTACATGAAGTAGTGCCAAATGCTAACTATTTTACATTTTTTTTAAAAAAATTGACACCCACTTGATAATCACACATTTTTGTTTTGAGGTGTTGAACATCTACCAACAACTTTGCTCGTCTTTGAAACATTGTGAATTAATTTGCCTCTTCAAATTCAAAGAAAAGTGATTTCCAATGTTTTTAAGTACTTCAAAAAGAGTGACCAACCAATTTATTTTCTTTTACATCAAATTTTGCTCGATTTTTATCCTCAATGCCTAGCAAAACCTAGGTCAAAATATGGGAATGTGTTTTGCACATGTTTAAAAACTCAAGGATTAGGAACACAAAGAAAAACCTTAAACAAACATTTGAAAAGTAGAATTGGGTACTTGAGAGTGGTTATTTTACATCCATCATCAAACTCTGATATTATGATACATTCAAAGCTCCATTATTTTTTAATGTGAAAAAGTTCACATTGCCATGTTTTAGGCGTAGACAAATTGTTTGGAGAAGGAACCACTTGCAAGCATTGTCATTGTTGAACTTTTAATATATATATATTGCCATGCCACTTCATGGATCTAATGCCTAGCAGGAAGAAGAAAATGCAAACACCCATGATAACCTTACACACCAAGAAAATGTAGCCATGGCCATAGCTTTCTTGAAGCTTCTTGGCAAGTGTTTGAGAATTCACAAAGGTTGCTTAAATAGGTTGGTTGTGCTTTTGTGTGAGGATGATGAACATTTACTACTTGCACACATGCTTCCCTCTTGGGCTTCTCTTCTATCCACTTCCCAACTTTGGGCACAACTATTACAAATGAACACCCCTCCCAACTTAACCTGCCCACTTCATGTACTAACCCATTCACCCCCTAGACCAATCCATTTTTAAAATATAGATTCAATGGTAAAAAAAACTCGATTCATCCTACATGAAACCAAAAAGTATAAAGCCAAACCTAAAAGAAAATATCATTAGAAAAAAATTGTCTTGTCTAGTGTGAAACCGAATAATATAAGGCAAAACCTCTTCCACAAAAAATCAATGTGAGAATCCTTGTCCCCTATAGGGGTGTGGCCTAACAAATGATACATCAAAAAGTTGGAAAAAATATCATTGATGGTCACAAGCCAATATCTTTGCAAACCAACACCATTGCAATGGTTTTTAATGTCATTTTCATGAAGTAGGTGGGTTTTGAAACCATTCACAAGAAGTCTTAACCAAATTTGCCAACAACTCACATACTCAAGTAACAAAAGTTAAGAAGACTCTTCTATTCCAACAATGAACTATGACTTAATGTATAAATATGGTGATCTAACACAATTCTCCCTCAAAACATGGTGAACTTTTTTAAATAAAAAAAATATTGTGACAAAAAAAATTTATTTGGTGCATAGGTGCAAAATTTTGCACCAAAACAAATGGCTCACCATCACATGACTTTGTAAATAATGTGTCATAATGTTTTAATATAATGTAATTTTTTCCAAATGCAAATCTAAACTTTGACATGCATTTTTTTAATCCTTTTTCTTTCTTTCTACTACCTACCTACCATGTACCTACGTATTTACCACCTACTTGATTACCTACCACATAATTACCTATTATTTAAACAAAAATTCAAAAAATATTTCTTCAAGAAAAAAAATCACTTTCATGGATTGATTTAAATTTTATATCTATACATATTTAAAACCTACCTACTTACCTAACTACCTATTATTAATAAAACAACAACTCAACAAATATTTCTTAAAAAAATTATATGATTCCATGATTTGATATAAATGTTGTGCTTATGCCTTCCTACATAACAAAAACTCTTGTTTTTTATATTATCTTTTTATGATTGAATAATAGTCAAGATGAACCTTTGGACAAGATGTTAAAATTAAATTCAACCAATTGTTGCACTCAAACAATGATTGAAAGCTAACACATGTTAGCATGTAGCAAGCCACATCATCCACAAAGTGACAAATTAATCACATTATTTATTATAAGCACCAACACCACATAGGCATGACCCAATCCATGTGTAACCAACATTGTTTGATTTTATTAAAGATTTTAGTCCATCTAAACAAATCAAACATGATTACTTTTCAAGGGGGGACAAATTGGACCAAAAACAAAACCCCCTCTAATCATTTAGGACAAGTAATTCAATTACATATGTTGTTAGGCACATTATTAAGGGAATAAAAGATATGGTTTTGTTTAACTTCATCCTCATTTTGTGTACCATTTGATGAAAAAACCTCAATGTGACATTGGAAACATTAATCAACAAATCAACTACAAAACAAAATGTAGTGTTTGGTAGGAGTATCATTGAAGAAGATTTTGCAATTGAGCATGTGAGCCTAAACCTTTTAAACTTTGCATTTAATTAATATGTTGAAATAATTTAAAAAATAGTTCGAAAGTTTGGGGTTCAAATAAGCTCGAAGTGGATTGATATGTGCATTGTGCTTTGATAATGTAGGTGAATGTTGTTTTTGCAATTTGGTGGTGTAATTGAAATATTCCAAGAATCCATTGGAGTGGTGGAAAACAAATGGGAACTAATGACCTTGACCATTTGATTATTTTGTTGTAAAAAATGGCCCAATAACCCTTGAAAAACCTTATATGTGGATGCCAAAGCTTTGGAGGAATTTGGATATGCTGAAGAAGACCTCTTTGAAGTGTTATAGGGTGAATTTGATGATGAAAATATGGAAGACATGGAGTGAATGTAATTTTGCTATCATGATGCATTGCCATTTGATTTTGCATTTGAATATGTGTTTGAGGCTTAAGGTTTATTCTCACCATGGTTTATTTTTCCAATTTCTCCAAGTTAAACGGAGAACTACCATGTGCTTCTAGTGGTATGCGTGTAGGTGACATATTTGTTTTTGGGAAAGTGATTCCAATTGGCTATTCAATTTTTATTTATCTTTAAAATGTCTAAGTATTTTTCTTTATGCATAATGTGGTGGTAAGAACCCAATGAATGTTTTAAAGTTCAAAAGGCTACCACTTTTTCCACATTCAAGTACAAGTGACTACTAAATGCAATGTAAGGTAAAAACAAACAGCACAATGGAGTCAACACAATAGTTTTTTGGCTATTGAATAATATCAAAAGTAGTATCAAAATATGTCATTTTCAAAACTAGAAACCAAGTTTCCAAAATAGAAAATAAGTTCATCTAAACCATACTTGTTGAACACTAAGTTACACTAGCCAAATGTGTGACAAGCTACGGTGGTAAACAAATATGACTCATTTGTATAGTACGTGAATTAGTAAAGGTTGGCTACTAACTTCAAGAGATAAACCAATGGTCTAGCATGTTGAAAACTGATAGGTAAAAATTTTCAAAGATGGATAGCCCAACAATTTAAAAATACCAACACATCAACATGGTGATTAAATTGCCAATTTAAATCTACCAAAAAATCAACAAAGTATTAGACAATTTATGGTCTTCATTGTGTATTGATAGGCATGCTACTTTTAAGGCCCGCTATTTGCAATTTATGAAAAGATCCAAAAACCCCATGCACTTCATTCTTCTTGCTCCAAAACAATGTAGTTTTGACAAAAAGAAATATTGCCTATTGTTTATATACCTAAGAGATTAAGTTTTCCATGCTAAGAATAAATTGTTCACTTGAGACCTAGTGTTGTCGAAAGCCACTAAAAACAATTGAACTATAGCTCATTTGATAATGAATCAATTTATTCCTTAATGCTTATATATGCACTCAATAAAAGGTTAAGGTCAACATAACCATGACCCATCTAAAAATAATAAATCCTAATAAGAATATGGAAGGTATTCAAAAGCTTAACTAAATGGTTAAAATGAAATGTTTTGTAATGAGAAAGTTTTTCAACGTAGTGGGTTCATTGCATGCACACATCAAGCCTTCCTTTGTGATGATCTTATATAAGGGGTTAAAACGTTGCGAAAACCTAGGTTTATTGGCATACAAAATGATCTACAACAAACATTAGGAGCTTGAAAGATCTATTGTTTTTCAATTGATTGTCCAACTACTAACATCCATTGTCTTGAGAATCAAGAAGCAAAGCCCCTTTATCAAAAACTTCCTTGAATTTTTAAAAAATTAACAATGATGCAAATAAAAAATTAAAAAATTTAACAAATTTTCATGAGCAACAAGCAATGTTGGCTACAAATTCCAAAGCTTTGAAGGTTTACCATGTAAACTAATTGTAGAACATTTGTATATTTTCCAACAATACACAAATCAACATTTTGGAAAACTCCACCACCTTATCCTTTATAGTTTTCAAAATGACACGTAATACACAAAGGTTATAAACAACAAATTGAGTTGTTTGTTGATTCCAATTGTTTCAAAATAACAACATCCTTATCGTCATCATCATCATCATCACATGTTGCTACTACTCCTTGGAACTTGCAAGCATTAGATCCCCTTCCTATAATATAATTAGGAAATGAAATAAAATAAGGATTTTGTGAATTATGATCATCACTTCACATACTTGCACAACTCAACCATTGACAACATTAATAAAATCACAAAATTAGGGTCAGATAATTTGTAGGCATTACAAGGAAATGTGACCAAGTTCACTTTATAATTTAATAGATTTTGAGTGAATTTGGACAAATTTATCGTGGTGAAAGTGGTAAACCTTTAATGAACATGGATTAATGGCTATAAATAAATGAATACACTATAGTTAGTTCATGGATATTTTAAATTGTCCCACCTTAAATTATTTTGGTTATTTTGTATTATTTTGTAAATTTTTCTAATTATTATAGCTTAGGTCATTACATGTAAAATATTTTAGGTTATACTTTAAATATTTTATAATAAAATAACCTAAAATAGCCAAGAAAAATCTAAGATAAATAACCTCAAATAGTCTAAGGTAAAATAATTTAAAATAACACAAAATATAACATGGAACACAATATTTTAAGATATTTAAATCAACGACATCAAATGATTTTTTTTTATTGTAATGAATTATTCAAAAATTAATAATGACTTATGTCAATTAATAGTGAAACATGATGATTACACAATGTTCTTATAGTGACATACTTTTAAACAAGGTGAAATGATTAAGGTGTGGTGAACTTATTTCATTTTAAAAGTCCCATAGTGATTAAGGTTAATAAATTGCACTTTTTTATTAATGAAATGTTAAAATTTGACGCCAATACACATTTAAGTGAAAATCATATCTTAAATTCTCGCCCATTGTCATTAACACAAATCTTTCACATATTGTAATGCACCATTTGCATTTTGAAGTTTACAAAAATGAAATAAAATGTGACAAACAATAATATAAACATATAAAAACAAGTGTTCACAAGAATCAAAAAATGTAACACATGGACATTATGTAACAAAATGGATGAAAAATGATTAACATTATCATTCATGTTGAAAATATTAAATATTTAAAATGTTAGTTGAAAATTTTGAAAAAATATATTCTATGTGAAAATCCATTTACACAAATAAAATATATATTTGACACTAAGGTGTCAAATATATTATAATTTCATATATCTTTATTTATATTTGTGTAAAGAATTAGCTCAAGGAAGCTTCCATGAAAAGTTCCACACAACCCATGATCCAATGAAACTTGAACACATTCATAGATATTTATTAGAAATGAAAATTGAACAATGATGAGTTTATTTCATTCATTATGATTGCAAATGAATGTTCATTGATGGATTTCATCTACAATCAATGGATTAGATGATAATGAATAAAACCATTCATTATGGATGAAAATTAAGACATTCATGGATCAATGAACTAAGTTACATGGAATATTGTTCTAATGAATAACTTTTAATTCCAAATGTATGTTTAATGATCTACATTGGGGTTCGTTGTTTGATGTCATCCATGACACTAGTTAATGTGCATACTTTGTCCAAGTTCTTAAAATTGTCATTAAATTCTTTGAGGAATGTTTCAAAGTCATTGGCTAACGGACACTAGTATGTCAAGGGGGTGGGGAGTGGTGCTACTTTTGTTTATACATATTTGGAGAATTATTTTAACATAGTTTTCATAACAACTTACATTAGGTTCACTACTTAAAAGGAGTTTTCTTGAACACATCTCTAATATACATTAGGTGCGAATAGTGAATGATGATTGATAAACTCCATATGTTGGATGAAAATGAATGATTATGGATGAATTTCATCCATGAATGTCAAGCAAAACTACATGAACTACCATGTGGAATAATTTGAATATGTGTCTTGTGATGTAGGTATATGTTGGTTTGGTTGTAGATGTTAGTAATGAAGCCTTGCACCATGTGTACCTCTTACCCCCAAGAAGCCAATAACAAAATATATTATCACACTTCTCACTTATGCTTGGAACTCAACTTATATACAAAGTGGCTACTTTGTATTTGTTATAAAACAAAAGTGACGATGAGGAGGATAGAAAAAGAAAGAATGTTTTTATACTTTCAAGGGATTGCTTTCATATGACAAAATCATATCATTGCTTACTTTTTGATTATTACTAATATATTGTAGTTCAACATGAAGGTTACATTTTTGCAAGACTTAAACCCAACGCATTATGGCATGAGGTGATGAATTGCATCCACACCTATTTCCTTGCTCCCAAAAGGACTCTTCACTTTCAAGAAAGCTTCATGGTATGTCAAGCCACCCAAATAAAGGTTTTTCACAAGCATTTGAGTGAAGCACAAAAAACAATTCTACAAAAACAATTCACATTTTTTAGATAGTTATTATTAAAATTTATTTTCAAAATTTTGAAGTAGATTGAGAATGAACCGAGGGAAAAAAATAAAATCCATACCAATTCAAGCATCTTTATCAAAATTTGAATTTCATAATAAATGAAAGAAATCTGGCAAATTGATTTCTATAAAAAATAATTAGGCAGGAAGAAAAATCAATGGTTAGTATGGGTAGAATTGGCTCATCCCCTGTGCCTACCATATGTGCAGAACTCAATTCATGTGTGCAACCTATCTCTCCTTTTACATACCTATACATACAGATATACATACATACATACATACATACATTATTTGCATGTAGACTATCTAGTGGCCCCCTTCATTTGTTGGCTCCAGTATATTTTATTAAACCTCTTTTCTTTGCAAGGTCCTCCCCATCCCAATACTATTCTGGTATTTATGAGGCTTAATTTCAGAGTTCTTATGGAACCTTGTTAAATTTATTTTAAATCTAATTTTCAGCATTCAAAATTACTCTAAATTCAATAACTTTTGCTCCATTGGCTCAAAAATTGCAAAACAACAAACGTGCATACCACCTCATCGAGGGCTTTCCACAATACCAAAAGCAGAGCGAGGGGTTAGCCCCACCATTTGGGAGGGTTACCCACCTTTCAAAAAGGGTAAGGCATCTCACCCTCCAATTACACTAGAAAAATTCTACCAATTTCTTTACATAGGGGCAAAACATGCGAGTACAAATTCTCTTCTCTGCACCTTCTAGTTTAATGTTTTAAATATTTTAAATATTTATTTAATTTAAATTATAAAAAATTGAAAATTGAAATTTCTCAAATTTTGTGATTGTAGCAAACATGGCAATCACTCCATAAGAAGATTTAGCCAAAATTGGGGCTATAAATTACATATGAAAGTAAAAAAGTTTAAGCATCCTCTCCCACCCCCCACCCCCTCCTAAAGCACTCCAAGAAATTCCCTAAGTGTATTTTGAGGGCACCTTATATCCATGAATATACCCCTCTTACAAAAGACGGGTATTACGCAGACTCCTTAAGAGTGAGAGGGAGTGTAAAAGCCTCCCTACAAATGTTTTGTGTTTTTCCATGATTGTCACAAGCATTTTTCATTCATTCCATAATGTGGGAACCTTCAACCTTGGCAACCTTTGACACTAATAGTATATTCAATTTTCAAGAAAATTTGAAATAGTTTAAAAATTCAAAGAAAAAAAAAACCTTGTGAAGGATAAAAATAAATAAATAAAATTTAAGGAAAATTTGGAATATTATTATAAGTTTTCTCACATGGAAACTTGAAAATGAATGATCATTCATTTATTCAAGATTGAAATGTTGAACTTGCCATGGTACAAGGAATGGTAGTGTAGAGTAAGTAGGCTACTACAAGCAATCAGACCCAAGTCAAGTTGTGGAAACAGAAGTGATAAGAGGCTAAAGAAAGAAGATAAAAAGCCTGGCCAATAAATGAACCACAGAACCAACTGTCCCTGGCTATTTCCAGTAATGTGGTGCCAAGTTCTGAATGTAGGGAGACAAGAAAACTGATCCCCAGTTTTTTTATTATTAAGAGTCTTAAATTCTAATCAATGATTTTCTTCCAACAATTTTTGTTGTTGTTGTTGTTTTTTCCACAAAAAAATTAAATTAAATTAAAAGAGATTTTTTGGGGGAAAAATGTGTCTGTTTTTAGTGTAAAATCAAGTAATTTAATTTAAAAAAATTGGCCTATATATAATGGAAAAAAGAAAAAAAAATCCTTGACCTGATATATTGTTGTTATTAACAATATCAAACATGTGCCCAACAACACTGGTTTATGACCACTATTGGGTAGTTTCTTTATTTATTTTTAAATTAATTTTAATAACCTTCAGTTCTGAAATCAAACAACATCTGGTTCAGGTTTTTTTTTAAAAATCAGAATTTTAATTTTTTTTAAAGGAAAAAAAGGTGTTTTTTTCAGGAAATAATCAGTAAAGAACTGGCAATTTTATGGAAGGTTCTTTTACCAGTTTCTCAGATAGATTTTCTGAGAACTGCAATTATATATTAAATAATCGGTTCTCATAATTTAAAGAAGTGTGATTATATATTTAGAACTGGTTATTTTTTATTTAATAACAACCACAAGTGTTTTTTTTTTCCATAAATAATTTCTTGACATACACTAAATCCATTTTTTTTATAGAAAAAATGGTCAAAATTACACTTGAAAAAAATTCCAAAAATTTCCCAATTTCTTTGTGAAAAAACGACCAACTTTCACCCCCAAAAAAAAAACATGTGGATGGTTGCTACATAGAGCTAACTAGTGTGGTTAGCAAGAATACAATGAAAAAGTGTTTTTTTTCTGTCCACAAAGCATTCATCCTTCACGGTGCATTGGTGGGTGCTAGTACATTCCAGCCATTTATGGAACATGAAACAAAATTCACCAGAACTTGCAATGCTAATTGTGAAGAAGGTGTTTGCAGCTGCAAAGCTGCAGCTAAGCCAAGTGGGGGTGCTGCTCGGAACTCACCTCACCTCACCTCACACACATGCAAATGGCATATTACCAGGTGGTTTTTTGTATGTGTTGGATCAACAACAACAACACAT
>Ga0209208_10000801_pt1 | contig 42639 bp, 23 predicted proteins | sample S1TSphfallax_3_FD_187694 | JGI IMG/M metagenome (GOLD analysis project Ga0209208, IMG submission 187694) | Host-associated microbial communities from peat moss isolated from Minnesota, USA - S1T2_Fd - Sphagnum fallax MG (SPAdes) (version 2) | ecosystem: Host-associated > Plants > Peat moss >... | reverse complement strand
CATATCCTCTTGTTTGTGTCTAGTACATCCAAAACCAGATTGTAAGTCTCAAAAAACAGCTGACAACAATACATCCAGTAAATAAGGTCTTAAAACAACTGGGCTGATTTCTGTACCTCGGCTGAAAGCAGCACAAATACCAGAATGTGTGAGAGCAAACATTGTGTCCCTAGCAGCCCCAATTTCCACAATACGAGACTGCTTCTTCAGGAACGGCAACTTGAGGAAGTGGTGGGCTTTGGGGTCGTGTGTGTCAAATTCCTCCTGTGAAAACCATGTGAAACACAGACAGTATCATACATGAATCCACATAACAGAACCCAAGTATTTCCTTGCTCCAGTAGCATAGCACATCACATTCAGCATATCATTACGCTAATATGACAGGAAATGGTGGCCTAAGCGAATTAGAAACCCAAGTGTGAGACCAGAAGTGGAAAGCAGATTAGAAACCCAATGGAACCAAAACCAGATCAACAAGTGTTGATAGCAAAACCTTGAAACTCTTTTGTCTTCACAAAAGACCTACATCTTGACTTTGCTACCCACATCTTGACTTTGCTACCCACATCTTGTACAAAACCTTGAAAGCCTTTTGTCATCACAAAAAAACAGACCTCAATTGTGACTTTTCTACCCGCAATTGTCAGCAGCACCACAATCAAGCATTGCTTCTCTTTGTGTCCTCTTCTCACTTGACTCAAAGGTCAGATTCTTTAACCACAGCTCAAGAAATTGCACTTAAAAAATTTATGTTCTCAGGTCAGATTCTTAATCACAGCTCAAGAATCTGCACAGAATCTCTAACCCATGTTTCCTTTTTCAAGGATCTAGGATTCGGTATCTTTTTGCAAAGTTTGGAATCAATTACGAGTAGAGGTTCTAGAGAATATTATTACTAGTACTAGTACTAGAAACTCTTGTCAGTTGTCACTGAACATGATGATCCTTAGAGCTTGACGGTTGCAGAAAAAAAATTAAAAAAATTGCTCTAGAAATAATTTGCAGACAACAAAAACTACTTGCTCTAGAAAAAAATTTCAAGGAAAAAATAAAAACAACTTGCTCTGGAAATAATTTGCAGAAAACCAAAAAAAAAACTTGCTCTAGAAATTTGCAGAAAACAGAAAACCTTGCTTTGGAGCTTTTTTGCAGAAAAAAAACAATCTTGATCTGGAAATTTGCAGAAAGCAAAAAACTTGGTCTGAATATTTGCAAAAAACAGGAAACTTGGTCTCGAAACTTGCTTTCATGATTTGATGATGGAGGTGGAAAAACCTTGGGGGGTTTGTTGGCAGTGCAGTGCACAGCTGCTGCAGTGCGGGGGGATATATCTCTCTCTCCAACAGAGCTGGTGTGTGATACAGAGAGTGATCACATGACGAGTGTTGTTGCCGTGTTCCATATTGACTGCTGCTGCTGCTCCTCCTCCTTCGCCGGCTTTAATCCATAGCTATTCACTAGGCCGTGCAACACCAGTGCATCTTCTGTGATGCAAACTTTGGTTGCAAGTGCGGGAAAAACATCATTCATTACCGAGGGAGTCGATGCTCGAAGGACTGTGTGCAAGAGTAGCAATAGCACATGTACCGACAGTTTGCGTCTACACTCGATTATTCCTTCCTCTCCAGAATGTCAGCTGCTCGTCAGAAGCTCCAAGCTCTTGGAACCTAAGACGACCAAAGATCACAGAAGCTTACCTCACAAGAGCCTGGTGAATTCAACTCAGGTACTGCTCACGGATCATCCAGCACCCACAAGCGAGTTTTCAGCTGAAGAATAAGAAGAAGAAGAAGTGAACAGCAGCTCAACATCCAGAGGAGATTTGGATTCAGATCCTGCAGCAGGTCTGTTATCTCCAATTTTGATCAGGCAGCAAGCAGCAGCAGAAGAAGAAGAAGGATGCAGCTGTCAACAAGAAGAAGAAGAGTACAGTCAAAAGCCCTTCCATCCAGGAGGCAACAATAGCAGCTGGGAAGGGACAAAGTCTTCTTCCTGTGGATCAAATGGGTTCTCCCACAAAAGAAGGCAGTAACAGCAGGGGAAAGAAGAAGACCCAACAACAACAAAGTGTTCCGGTCGATCTTGGACAGATTGAGTTCAGAAAAACACAGACAGTAAAGAGGAGTTGAAAGACAGTAACACCTCAACTTCACATACAACTTTTGACAAAGTTTAAGCACTGACGTTACTAAGATACATATTCTAGATCTTGCTCCCCAAATAGGGAAACAAATCACCTATAAACCCTAAAGAAAGACTTGAAAGCAACGAAAAAACGCCGAGGACTCGAGTTCAAAAATGGGAAAAAAAAACCCTAATCCGCACAATCTCGGACAGCCTTCAGTCAAAACACTTGGGAGCAACCCTCAAGCTAGGCTCTAGTCTCAGGAACTTGTCTGCTGTTGGAAAACGCCAAGAAACCCAGACAACCTAGTGAATATAAGGACGACCCGACTTGTCACCGTTTGCAAGTGATTTCGGCGACACGGATTTGTGCACACACACACACATACACACCTGCAAATGGAAGTTTCGAAACTTCTCTTGCGAATTAGTGCAATTGAAGGCTAGGTTCCCTGCTCGATTGATCTCCCTCTTCAGAAGCTTCCGTACGCAGTTCTTGGTCTCATTAGGTCGCATCCGTTTCCCTGCAACCACTCGCCTCCCCGATGCCGGCCTTGGACTACTCTGCATTTTCATCCTATTCATCGAGTCCATCTTCCCCCCAATCGTCGCTACGTTTTCACCCTCACTCGCAGAAAAGTGCAAAATAACAGTGTGCGTACGCCGCACTCGATCACTGAAACCTTGTGCTTCGTGGAGGTCGCCGTAACCCTACTTACAATCACCTATTTTGGTTTCAGAATTTCTAATTATGAATATGTACAAATTTGTACTTTACACCTTTGTATAACACTCTCATTAAAAAATCATACAATACGATATTTTACATATAGACATACGCCAACTATGACTAAGCACCATTTCGCTTACGACTAAATGGGACTTTAAATGGTTACTCTTGGATGATAAATCCAACCCATATATAGATGGAAATAAAATTAGTCGCAAACTAGTCGCAGGTTAGTCGAAGATGACTTGACTGATGTCAGCACGATGTCACAATAATCGTATATAACAAAAATTTAGTTGCAAAGACCAAATAGTTGCAGGTAGTTATAAATGTGATGGTCACATATTGGCCTTTTCCTTCTAGTGCAACAATTTTCCATTTCCATCGATTTAACAAAAATTTGTTTGTGAAGTGAATCCATTTGGGCTCGTTGATCTTGTCATTGGAGACATTCCTAGAGGTGTTGGCCCGTGGTGTTTCAGTCTAAAGTTGACATTCCAAAGTGGAATGCCAAGGTCCCCCATTATGTGGACTTTATTTTCATTTTTGTTTACAAGTTCCTTTCATAAAATGGTGCCATCCTGCTTTTCCATTTAGATGATTTATGAATTCTTAAGCAGATTAACACTAGAAGAAATCATGTCATTTGCAACCAACCCACTTGCAATTGGATGCAATTGGTCACATGCAATTCAAGCGGTTACATGTGCAACATCATTTGAATTTTAGATGATTTCTAGTCACCTTTGTAACTATGGTGTAACTGGTTTTTCCTTCATCTTTCAAAATGGATAACTTTTACACTTTGATTATATGTTATTATACATATAATATTGCATATACATTTGATTTTATACAAATATTTTACCAAAGAACTTGAGCTCTAAACAATGACCCCCCTTCAGTTCTTTTGTGGAGCCTTTTGAATGTGTTAAGTGTAAACTATAATATCTATTTGAAGTTCAAAGACAATAGAGCAATGACCAAAGATCTCGAACTTCAAATTTCAAATTGGTTTTATTAGCCTAAATAAAACAATGACCCCCTTCACTTTAGAAGAACATATTTTGCTCATTCAAAAGCAATTTGAACAATTTTTGTGGCTTTGAATGCCCAATGAGTAGAACTATAAAAAACATTTCAGGTTTAAAGACAACATAGTAATGACCAAGATCTTGGGCTTCAAATCACAAACTAGTTTTATTAGCCTAAATAATATAATGACCCCTTTCACTTCAGAAAAACATATCTTGCTCAATTCAAAACCAATTTGAGTGATTTTTGTGGCTTTGGATGCATTAAATGTAGAACTACAAAATATTTTTTAGGCTCAAAGACAACAAAGCAATGACCAAAGATCTTGAGCTTCAAATTGCAAACTGGTTTTATTAACTAAAACCAAGTTGCAACTGAAATGTAACTATAATTCTTATCCATATTGGTTGTCATAGCTTTGAAGTTTGTAAATTATTTATCTCTAAGTGCTTTACTTCTAAGAACAAGTGGAAATTAGGATGAACAAAAAAAAAAGTTTAACCCTAAGTTTTAAACCCAATTTTTCTTTAATAAAAAAATTATAAATCTATGTTTTGAGATAAGATTTACATAACTATTTAAGGCCACCCACTTATTGACCTACCTATTTACATAGGTGCCACATGTTAACATCTTATAAACCTTATATCAAATGGCCTAGATTTGTTTAATGAATTTAAATAAAAAATGTCAAATGGGCTTCAAATGTCATGTGTCATTAAATGGTTGGCTTTAAAATTGACATGTGTCACTAAATGATTAGCTTGAAAACGGACATGTGTCATTAGAATAATCATTTAGTTGCACCTATAATTGCATATGCAATTTGTTGTCTGAATATGAATGGATGAAAAGTACAAACATATTGTATGTACATCAAACATACAATATGTCGCATGCAACTAGATGTTGCATGTGATTTGTCTTATGCAATTAAGCCAAAAATTAGTTGCATGTGTCATATGCAACTAAAAATTAGTTGCATATGATAATTACAAAATGACAATTTTTTTTTAGCGTAGAAAATTCTTGGACAATTACTCCATGTCAATCTGAATGAAGTGGGTAGTGGTGAACAATCTTCCATTGATTAACACTACAGATCCCGGGTTGAAGGTACTTCTTGTCCCATATCTCGTTGATCTTGCTCTATTGTTGTAGGTTGTTTATTTCAATCTTCAAGACCTTTTTATCTTCTTGCAAACACTAGAAGAAAATCAGAAAGATATGACTATATCTATTATTATATTATAGTCATAAAAGACATATATGACTAAAGCTTATAAAGTCATATCAAATGAATTGTAAAGGATAATAAGTCATAAAGGACATGACATGGTAGGTAGCCTCATATAATTATAACGAACAATCATATAGTCATTTGACTACAACAAAAGGTGTCCCTATACGCCAAGTGCTTTCACTAGATTTTGAATGAATTCATTGGTTTGGTAAATGGGGATTAGTTGGAAAGTAGTGATAAAATGAGATCTTACATGCTCTTTTATTGTAGATTAGTCACATTTGTAGTTTCCAACCAAAATTTCCATGGAAATAATGAGAATTATTGTACTTCAATATGGTTGTGCTTATGTTTGCCATACACATTGCAAGATTATGTGGTTCCTTGTGATCTCTTTTACACTTTGGGAATCCTATTGTCTTCCCCCCTTCTTTGCAATTTGGTTATTCTAGAAGATTTTATGAATATCCTTTCATTGGCCCCCTTGTATGATTCTAGGAACCACCATGGCTATTGATTTATCTTTGAAGCTATGCGCCATCTTCATAGAGAAGTTTTTTTCTAACATAGGTCTCACTACCATTCATCACCCAAGCTTCCTTGATGGAATTTCTATCTTCTTAGTAATGTCAATGCATGTTTCCTCTTTTCTAATCACTAGTGGTCAATTAAATCATATTTTTTTCACCTCACCACCAAGACATTCTTTGAAAATAATATTAGATTCACGATCAAAGCACCTTGGAAGCACTATGTAAGGAGAAATTGAGAAAAGACTTTGGACCTAGATGATTCGCACAATAATGAACCACAACAAGCATGTCAATATTGATCTTCTTGTCACTAGTCCTTTGAGTTGGGTCAACCTTCTTGTGTGACCGAACAGCGGGTCACCGCACAATGGAGCTATGCTGTTTCTAATCCTGATTTTTGCAACCATCACTGGTTTGGTTGCGCTTTACTCTCATTTATTGCAGGAATGCATGGCGGCTATTTATGGAAGATCGAGGAGACTCATCGCGCGTGAGGAAAACGGCGCAGAATTATGGACGGGGAGGTGCTGCAATTACGATTTGAAGCGGTTGGGGATGCATGGCGGCGAAGGAGCTGGCAATTCAAAGGCTAGGAGGAAAGTTTTGGAGGAGAGATTTTTTTGGAATTGCAAGTAGGAGAACTGCAGAGGAGATCCGAGTGAAAAAGCTTGTTGTGCAGGAGGAAGCGGGCATAATGAACCAGAGGATTCCAAAAATCTGTAGATAGAGGAGTAGATCTATTTTGCATGGGAGAGCATTGGACTGGTTACAGAATTTTCCGTTGCGCCAGTAGCCAGCCAAGCTAGTTGTAATTAGCATTAAGAAGCATGATTGGAGGGAGTGATAGTAAGGAACTAGAAATCAGAGATAGTATGACAGTGTTAGCATGAGAGCTAGGACCTGTAAGGAATGTTGGAAGGATGGCGATCAGCTGTCTGTGCATTTGACGTTTTTGTATCTATTCGCACCATCAATGTTTGCAGCACATAAGTTCTGGGTCAAGAAGAGTGCTGTCAGGATCTTGTTGTTGCATTCTATTGAGGAAATAGGTCTGTGGTCTCGCTGAACATGTGTATGTCAAGGGTCATTGTTTGAGAGGACCAAGTCTGGTGAGGAGTCCGAGTGGTAGCAGATCGGTAGAGATCGAAGGTAATCCGTCTCTGTACATTCGATAGGTAAAATTAAAGTTCTGATTTCCGTGATCAGAGCGGCGAGTGTTTCCAGAATACAAACCATGTATGTTTGAAGATCTATGTGTGCACACAGATTGAGTCTTGTACAAAGTCTGAGAGGGGGAAAGGATCATGGGGCCGCGATTCAATCTGGGGATCTCAGAGATTTCAGCTCTGTGAGGATCTGTGCTTTGCCAGGGTGTTCGATTGGAATGTGCACCCTCCTTTTTTGGTTACACTTGCTCCCTTTTCTATACACCTTGTCAAAGTCCAATTCCATAGGAGAGTTTGCAAAATTAGATCTCGAATAATTTGAAATAAGAAAGATCCACATCCTTTTTATAAAGTATGACAACGAGTTTATTTTTGAGCTTCAAATAATTGAAAATGATGAGCCATTCCCAAATTATATGGATGACATGGATTTGAGATTCGATGGCCATCCTTGGTGCAAAAAAAAAATATTAGTACATGTCTTAAAGATGCTTTGTGTTAGAAATCTCTTTTGTGCATTTACACAACTTGCACGCATATAATTTCAAATATGGGGTTTAAAATAGAAGATATGAAAAAGGGATGCATGTAAAAATAATTGGGTCTAAAGATTGGAAATATTTAAATTGTTATATAATAATTTAGTTCTACATTCTTTGCTTCCAAATCAATTCTTCACACATTTAATCTCACATGGATATTCATTATGATATGGACAATATTTCCTATGAGTACTCTAATTTCATAAAAACTATGCATCAAATTTTCAACACTCCTTCACCATGGTAACAATTCACAATGTTGTGATCTTCAAATACATATTTTATGTAATCTTCAATATTATACAATTTATTATTCATCTAAACAAACCCAAAGATGTCGTCAACAAGCCCCAAACATTTAAAAAAATAAGAAAACTTAATAAGAAAATTCCTAAAATTTTATACCTTAAATGATTCACCAAGTGATTCATGTAGTTTAAGCCATCATATTAAATTGTGCCATGACTTTTGGAGTGATTCATTTAATTTCAACCATGTGCATTAAATTGTGGGGTGAAAACACATTCCGGTGGTCAAAAAATGTAGTCACAACAACAATTTATTGAAACAATGCAACTTTTAACTTCCACCAAGCCAATATTAAAAGAGTTTTTCATGAATTATACTCAAAATAAGGTGCCAAATAATGCAATTGAAAAAGGAAACTACATTTTTTGATTAATATTAAATGATTAAAAAAATATTTGTGAAAGTTTACATGTTGTCACAATATATTACAAAGTACAAATATACTTTTAAAATGATTCAAATAATTGCAAAACTTGATGAAAAACTTAATCATATATTGAATATGAATTGATTATACCATTTCAATTACAATTGAAAAGTTTGACTCATGTGATTTCACAAAAAACATATGGACAAGTTCTTCATTCAAATAAACATGTGTGTGTTGAAAAAAAACATTTTGTTGAAAAATTATTTTCATTTGAAAGATGACAAGAATTATGTTGGAAGCCTTTGTATCAAAATTCATTTTATATGTTTATCAAAATGCTAGATGAAATCAAAGAAAAATTGTCCCCAAAATATACCAAAAAGAGAGTACATTTTCTTGTTTAAAGTAGCCCCCCATAGTGTGCTTTCACCCTATGCCTTGACTTTTTAAATTGATGCCATTCTTTTAAATGGATAACTAGTTTTTTCTAGGTGCATTTGATTATATTATAAACCATATGAACATTTTGAAGGTAACAAAATTCATTTTTTAGGGTTGTAGGGAAAATGATTATTTTTTGTGGCCATTTGGTTGATTAGTTATTGCATATAATCCAGCCATGGGATTATAATGATCAAGGTAACAAAATGTATTCATTAGGCTTAGAATTTGCAACTCAAAATGTGGGTCACACATGTACAACCTAAAAACACATTTTATGGAAGTCACATTCATATATATTTTTGGTTATTCAAGCCTTTTTGTATATAACTCACATTCATTTGAGAAATATAGAATAAATTATACTAGAAATTGAAACTTATATTCTAATCCTCACAACATTAAAAGTTTTTACAGAAAAATGCATATTTAATTCAAGCTAAACTTTGTTAATGTAGAATACATTTAGACTTACAATTTAAATAATTATGATTATGAACTTTTTGCTTCTAGTGGAGTGCTTGTAATTTTGGACCACCACACATTGAAGTATAATAACACTTAAGATGAAAAAATCAAATAAGAAAATATTTTATATTTAAAGATTTAAAATAAAAACTTGATAATCATCAAAACTTGTGAAGTCCATTTTGATATCTAAATGGATTTTTTGGAGACCAAATATTTAAAAGATGTGTTGAAAGATTTAAATTAGGGTGGTATGAACTTGGATCTGGAGAAAATCAATTTCAACATTATTTAAATGTTCAAATTTGAAGCCCAATTTCATTGTGCTAAAAATACATTGGATATGAACCCTCATATGGACTTTTAACTATCATCTTTGGTCCACCTTAGTGTGATTTCACCGTGCAAGAAATAATCATGCAAAAAAAATTCAAATTTTGTCCATGGAAGTTTAATTGATATTTTTTGCATTTAAAATTTTTGAACCATTTACTTTGCATAATGATGTCTTTATGTGAAAAAACATCATCATAACCATGTGAATTTTCTTAATTTGAACTATTAAAATGTTTTCACTTAAATTTGTCATGTGTACATGCTATTTGTAAAAAATAGTTGAAAACAAATCTTCACTTGTCTTGTCTTTTTTTTGGGGGGGAGTCCCAACCATAAATGAACCTAGTCCCTGCCTCCATTTGAGAAAGACCATATGAACATGTATCAGTGGACCTTTTGAAATGCATAACACAATCCATTCTTTGCAAATTCTAACTCTTCATTTCCCCTATAGAATTTTCCTTTTCAGTAGTAACATGTTGTCCTTGTGTGTTATGACCTTTTCACAATGAAAGAAGTATGTCACTCACACAAGAAAGAAGTGAAAAGGATTGTGAAAGTTTGTAAGTTCTAAATTTTAATTTTCAATAACTAATAGCTAAGTTTAGCAACCAAAGTCCAATAACAATAATCATAATTCAAAATTAAAACATCAAAAGAAAGGTCAATTGTATCTAATGGCACTTGATTGCAAGGTGTTTTAACTTGGAAAATGGCATAACTTGGTATCAATACTCTACCCATATAATTGATGTTAAAATCAAAGTTACCATAAGAAACAATTTCATTAATTCATAAAATTAAATGGGTCATGACCAATATTTTGTTTTGACAAAACTAAAAAACGGATTTTGTAAAAAGTTAATTTGACTTATTTAAAAGTTTTTGGGGGACATTTTTCTGAATTTTTGATATCAAAAATTTGAAAAAAAGACCCTGGTAATAATTGTGCAAATTGCTAAATAGCTAACAACCATTAGATATATCAAGTTGTAAAGTAGTTAGAAAAAAATCTATTTTGGCAAGTTTACCTATATTTTGTTGTCATTTGATATTAGTTGATTGCACAATACATTCACATTATCCAATAAAACTTGAAAATAAAAGAGATAATAAATTTCAACCTCTATAAACTTTAACTAAACCTACATATGACTAGCTTCATTGCTATATCAAGATTTTGTTTAGCCTAACTAACTTGGTAAGTCTTGATTTTTGTATTGCTATTGTTTCCACATAAGTGCTTAACAATGGTTGCTGTGTAATTTTTCTTACTCAATCCAGGGAAGTGGAGAGGAGAAAGTGCATAATACACACAATTTGCCATATGTATCAACCAAGTTGAAAGCAACGCTCAACATGATCAGTTAGTCTTTCGAGTTTTAGGGAGCTCCAGTCTTTGGGTTTTAACTTGCCCAACCAAGCAGACAACATTTTCAAGTTCAGGTTGCTAGAAGTTAAAGTTGGCATGTCCCTTTGAAGGGGAAGAAGGATCCAAAAATTCCTTACTTCAAGCTTGAGTGGTTTCCCAAGGAACTCATCCCTTTAATCTGTAATTCCTGGAAAAATGAAACAAAAATTTAAATAACATTCCATAAAAAATTGATCATGTGGTGAACTTGGGAAAAGGTGAAATGGAAAAGGCAACTCCATATCTCAAGTCAATACGGCAAATATCTTGGGTGGGAACCAATGGCAACTCAACCCCACTATTTGTAGTTGGTCTCAAAATATTCATAAAGATGAGCCAAACATTGTTTTTCTCTAATTTCATTTTTCAATTTTATTGTATGGTAGTTTCCTCTGTTTGGGATATGACTGATTGTGGAAAACAATTCTTCTTGACAATCTGCCCACAAAATGACCAACAAAGGAAGGTACCAGAATAAAATCTCTATGCAGCCAAAGGCAAAGCTGGAGAGCATCTTGCATCCAATGACAGTATTGGGTATTCAAACTAGTTCAACCTCCAGCTAGGGGAAAGAAGAAGCAATAAACATCTGGAGCTTTAGCTTTCCCACCAGAGATAATCCACTAATTGTGGACCTGTAGAAGGCATGCAGAGAGCAAATTGAAGCAAGACCATGTGTGAATAGAGCAACCAACTGAACCACAATAAATTTGAACTTGGCTGGTAAACCAGACTCAAAGACTTGCTACTTCAAAAAAATCCATATTTGGCTAAAACTTGGTTCATTGGCATCCCTACCTTGCAATATTATGGATATTAAGTGGCCTACTTACCTACCAACCTTTACATTTTCAGCCACATAGGTGGCAGATTCCTTAGACATAGTTGGCCAGAACATAATCCTGGAGTACCAAGTCATATTGGCTGGAATCGCTGACTAGCCATTTAGGGTTAATAGTGACAAGCAGGAGATCAGAAGTTAATTGCCATGATGAGAATTTTCAAGGAATTGGAGATTTTGCATAATCTTGCATATGGTTGGCATTGGACAATTGTTTGTGCATAATCCTTCATATGGTTGTCCCTGAACAATTTCAAAGACAACTATCTCATTTTCGAGCTTAACTATTTCACTTCCTTAATAATTATCTCATTCCTTTTCCTTACTCATCAACATGAATATGAAAAGACAAATTAACATGTGCCTTTTCATGTCCATATATGATATTTATATTAATTCAAATTAAATTTGAGATTGAAATAAATAATGATGAACTATTGAAAATCATATGAGAACATCAAAACAGAAAAAAAAAAAGTTGATTGTCACTAATAGTGTATGGCAACATGAAGCCCATGAACAAATATGATACCTGAGATATCAAGTTGAAATCAATCTCCAACATTATACTCGCATCATGAGGTTGTAACATCCATGAAATGAAGATTAGAAATTCTCCCCATCAAGGCTCAAAACTTCAGCTACACCAGAAAACAAATTGAGGAAGAGCCAAACAAGTTCAGCACCAAATTTACTCATCAGAAAGGTTTCCCAATGGGATTTTCAATACATCCTCAACATACAGCACACACCATAAGCATCTTCATAAGGTAACTTGCTGCTATCATAGATTGAACAAATTTGTTCCCCAAATGAGAATTCTTCATCAGATTGTTTTTTTCTCTTTTTTCCTTAGACCCATACATGTGTACAACCGTAGTGCAAAACTGTTTCAAACACTGTGGAACACAAATGAAGTACTGTAAAAAGGTAGGAACAGAACCTTCCCTCCTAAAGGCAATAATTTCATATCTACAAGTCACAAACTTGAGCTCAGTAGTAAGTAGTCGGGACGTGTTTGAGGTAATCTGGATTGGTGTAGAAAGCTGAGTAATCCGTTTCAGGGTATTGGGGGTAGTAATAATAGGGAGGGTAGGACTGGGTGGCCGTGTAATTAGGAGTACTGTAAGGAGGGTAGTGGTTGGGAGGACCCCAATACTCCATTGGCTTTCCTGTATAGTAGAAGCTGTATGATGGATCACTTGCAAGTTCTTCAGCTTTCTTGGTCTCCTGTTTGGTCTCACCTTTGTCCTTGGGTTTCTCCTCAGGTTTCTTCTCAGTTTTCTCCTCGGGTTTTTTCTCCTCAGGTTTTTTCTCCTCGGGTTTCTTCTCCTCACTGGGTTTCTCCTCAGCTTTCTTCTCGGCTTTCTCCTCAGCTTTCTCAGCTTTTGCCTCAGTTTTTGGTGGTTCTGTAACTATCTCAGCCTTCTTGTCAAATTTTCTTGCCTTCTTCAATACCTTATGGGGATCAGTCTTCCCCAACACTGTCACTCTTTGGGTCTGCAGGTCTGCTTGGACATCCGCAACACCTGGACACACACAAGAACCAGTTTCACCCAAATCCCCGCAGAATTATCACAAACAGGAAACTGAGTGATTGATATTACGTAAGACCAACTCCACCGGTGCACTGTACAGCAAATTTTGGATGAAGACATGCTGGTTTGGCTCAGCAAACTGGTTTTTGGCACAGCATTTTTGCACAGGATGTTGAGGCTGGCAAAAGCTACAGCAAAGCTGAACACCTGCTGTTGATTGACTAGATTGTTTGACTGGTCCAGGTGAGTTGCTATTAGTAGTCTCCCAACTTTTGCAGTTCCAGTTTCAGTTTTATGGGTGAGGTTGGGAAAATACAAATAATCTTGGATGTGAGAAATACTGATGCAGGGTCACATACTGAGCATGGGTGGAGCTGCTCTTAGACAGGAGTTGCACCTTACCAGCAAAGCATAATTAATTGAGCTGTAGACAAAATGCTGGGGGGAGGGGTGGGGTGGGGGATTAGTACACTCACCAGCAGCTTCAGTGATGACTTCGGTGACCATCTCAACACACTTCGAGCAACACATCTTCACCTTGAGCAAAACTTTCTACAACCCACAACACAAGACATACATCAAACTCCAGACTAATTGAATCCAATCTCCAAAGTACAGAATTCCAGACTTGAACCCAAAAGCTCTCATCACAAGATTAAGGCATGGGGAATAATAAGGGAAGTTGGTCCAGACCGGTGGCTCCTCAGGCTTCTTTTCCTCCTTTTTGGTCTCCTTCTTGGCCTCCTTTTTCTCTTCCTTGGGACTCTCCTCTTTCTTCTCCTCTTTCTTCTCCTCCTTTTTTTCCTCCTTCTTCTCCTCTTTCTTCTCCTCCTTCTTCTCTTCCTTCTTCTCAGACTTGGGGATCTCTACGGGAACGAGTGTCCACCTAGTTCCAGGTGGCGGCGGTGGCGGCGGCGGCATCATCCATGTCGGGCCGCCCAGTCCATACCCGAACAACTGCACATAGAATAATAACTAATGTCTGAGAATGTTCACAGTACTTGAAAACATTGCCTAAACCAAAAACTTTACCACAATAATCCTCAGCTGCTTCTGCCCTCCGAACACTCGACTTCAACAACAGTGAAGCTCTCTAACAAGCTCGGCAAGCTTTCTTAAGCTTCCAGAGGACAATACCACCACCACAGATCGTCAATTGTTACTTGCTAAAGCACGCATACCTCGGCGTTTTCCATTGCTCTTTGACTGGTAGGAGGGCTCCCCGCGAATTTCTCCTTCGAAGAGATCTCAAAACGCAATCACCAACGCGAACTCCGCTGACCGAAGACTCCCTCGTGGAAGGGTAGAAGTACTATAGGAGCGGCAAGGAAAGCTCGGAACGGCACAAACAAATTGGACAAAACAAACTGCAGCAACAATTTTGCTAGCTCAAGAAATTAGTGACAACTGTCCTCAAATTGAAGGCGATTTGAGTTGACAAAGCTTGCAACAACCAGCTTCTTTCCAAACCGTAATTGGAGATTACTGCAGCTATGTTTCGAGTGCACCACGACACGACACGACACGACACGACACAGGTTATACTGAAAGAGAGACAGACCTTTATTATTTTGTTTTTCCTAGCTCTTGTAGTTTTCTTCAGCTCTACTACTGCCAGAAGCCAGAAGACGAAGCTTGAAAAGAGACAAGTTTCTCGACTGCCCACAAATACAAAAGCTTAAAAAAACACACACACAATCCAAATGCACACTTGGGTAAACAAAAAAAGAGCAAATTACGGACTTCGATTTCCACTCAAGGGATTGGAGAGCTCCTCTGCAACACCACAGCAAGCAGTCCAAAAGTAACGAGGCAAAATGACGATCAAATGTCAGCCCTTGCAACCCCGGTATCTTTTTTTTTTGTAGAGGAAGGAGCTTGCAAACAGAATGCTAGGCACACACAACACCAGGACTGAAGACTAAACACCCATCCAAAATAAAATAATCCGGAACTCCCGCGCAGGTGCACGATTCAAGGGCCCTTTGGAAGTCCAAAAAAAGACTTCAAACGTGTCTTCCAAATGGCCTTTGGAATTGCTGAAAAAAAGAAGAAATCGAGCACCGTTTTTGCTAAACAAATGTCCTTGATGAAATTTCAAGCACAACTCAGATTCAGCAACTAGCCCCGAAATTATTATTTTTGCTCGATTTGTGTGCAAAATGAATTTTGTGTGCCCCTTTCAATCCATCCAACCAGGAGTCTCAACAAACACTCAAGGGCCCTTGGGAAGTCCGAAAAGAAACTTCGAATGTGTCCCCCAAATGCCTGCCCTTTGGAATTGAAACCAAAAAAAAAAAGAAGTCCACTGTACTCTGATACTTGAAAATAAAATTAAAAAAATGGCCTGATGCAATTTCAAGCACAACTCAAGTTCGGCATCAAGCAAAAAAAAAACAAAGAAAAAAAAGGCTTTGTTTGATTTGTGGTGCATAATGAATGGCTCATTTCAATCCATCCAACCAGGACTCTTCAACAAACATGAGAACTCATGCAAGATGCGTGGACGTAAATAAATTTCGGAAGCCGTACTAGCCTACAACAGGTGTATTCAGATAAAATCAAGCGTGGCAGGTATCTAGTAATCTTGAAATTCATGAGATCCACAAGAGTTTCAAGCCTTTTTTTTTCCTCCTTTTGGGCAACCGTCCTCACTCCTCACCCACCTAAAACAAGGGCAGGCTTGGTTCTTCTGGACCCAGTTCTGGAAACATCTATATAGACTTTTTTTTTATTACTGGCCAAGTCACTTGGCCCACTTAGCCGCGTTTTCTCGATAGAATAAAACGGTCCTCGTGAAACTCCTGAAAGCCTAATGGGTTATTTCTCCTGAGTGCTGCTTTTTAAGAAGATGAAGATTCTCGAAGTGTTTCATGGAATACAGAGCTGAAAGGTAAACAAACACACTAAAAGAGTTGTTTGGTGGGGGTATCAGCATGACGATCTCTGATGAGTCATCACAGCCCTATGATCTGCCTCTGGCTGGAATAAATCAACTTGGAAATGGGACCATGCAACCGAAATGCCAGGCGAGAATAAATTCTCTACAAACGTCAATTTTGTGTAAGTAGTGTAAATACCTTGTAAAAGAACGTGTGTTGATTTTCATAGTGTTGTTGGAGGGCATGTTGTAGGGTGAAATTTTTCCTGTGCTAAGAAGGGTGGGCATTTCAAAAAACGTAATGTGTGCTTATGCAAGCGTTTTGTTTTCGGAATGGTCACTTTTGTTTCTATCCTGTGATACCCAGAAAATACCTGCCGAGATGAATAAAACTAAGAATCGGTGCAGGTCTTTATGCTAAGTAAAGCCATGTTTTGCAGCCACAGTGAACCAGTACCCACCAGTGCACCATGAAGGATGGATGGTAAGTGGTCAGGAAACAGTTTTCTGTTGGATTTCAGTTCCCTAGCTAACCATGGTGGTTACCTCAGTCGCTTTTAATTTTTCTACCTACTTTCTAACAACCCACAAGTAGGTAGATAGCAGGTTGTTAGTAGGTAGGTAGTAAAAACAGCCCTTATCTATGTATAAACCATCTATTTACTTAATAATTACCTAATTTCCTACCTATCTACCTACATATGAGACCTATTTCCTACAGAATTGGTAACCAAGGTGAAACGAAAATATTAACTCAGTTGAGGTTCATCCACAACTGAGTAATAACAGGCATCCGGTGGATGGTGCACTTGTGGGTGCTGGTTCACTGTGGCCATGCTTTGCTACACCTTTCATCCTAACTTCATGTCTATAGGTATACTGTTTGTTTTTTAGTTATTGAGCTTTGCTAGGCCTATGATGTTATGTGGCCTAATCAAGTTGATTTCATTGCTAGAAAAATAGATTTCATAGTGGTACCGTAGCCTAGGGTCAGTTTTCACATTGACAAAACGAATAATTTCTTTTTTCAAAAAATGAATTCGTTTAAATTATTGAATTTATATATTTTTCCATCATTTACTATAATATTGTGATATGAGGAGTGAAGTTATTCAGAGTGTAGCCTATGATAATTAGGATAATTTTCAGCATGTCAACTTGATATTTTCACAAAATTTCATTTCACTATTTTGAGGATTATTTAATGATGAAACTGACCTTAGGGTAAGGTAGTAATCTACATTCAGTTAGCTGTGTCAGCATGTAGATTAATCAACACAGTCCTTTACCACCCATAAAATGGGTTTTGGTCGTTGACATTGCACTCAAGGTGACTTGTTCCTTATTTGTGCAACATCTCAAGAAACAATGTTAATGCCCACTTTAGACGAGGATACAGGGTCCAATTTCCTAAGAACCAATTTGGATTGATCTGAAGCAGATTGAATCCTTGAGTTGGACTATACCTTGGTCCCTAGCTTGATTCTTGGTTCTGTAAATGGGGAGCTCTCCTTTTAGCACTGTTTTTTTGGTCTGAACCAATTGATTTTCCCTCCAAAACAGGTGACATGTAGGTTTAGCCTCAATTTGTCACTTTTTGGTCTTGGACCCTCATCTAAAGGCCTTAGGACCAATTTAAAGCTTTCGACCAATAAGATTGGTTGAATTCATTGGTTGAATTCATTGGTTCCTGGACCTTGGACCCTTGTCTAAAGTCGCCCTAAATATCCTTCTTTGCATTACTGTAGGATTGTTTAGTTTAATGTTACACTCCTATTTCGTTCATCCAAGCCTGATTAGACCCACATTCAACTGTATCTTTGTTGGCAATATCCAAGCACAAATGTTGATGATGCAGTTCAAAAGAGGAGGGATAAATGAATATTGCCTGTATCAAAACCTATCAGCCCATATTGTGATTGATATTGACCAGATACATAGCACATTCACATTTTTCTTCGGTGATGGGGTGCATCATGAAAAAACCATGTAAACTTTGTATACTGTAGACGTCAATTGCAAGCCAACTTGTGCATTGGTCCCCAATATTTAAGTTAGAGTATGGGCAAGGAATTTGGGATACTCAGTGATGTCACTTGGAAGAAGATATGATTGATGGGAGGAGGAATAATGAGAACTGTGAGAACAACATATGGAAAATTTGCCTAAGGAAAAAGATTGGGTTAATGGTGAGACAAACCCATTCAGTCTTGGGCCTTTTCAACTCATACACATGGAATGTATATTCAAGACTTTGTTTAACTCCACTACTTGCATTCACTTTGAGCATGAAATTAAACACAATCTTATGAACTTTGGGGCTGTCGTTGTGACACCCTTTGTGGCATCCACATAGTTCTATAGTCAATGATGTTAGCACAGTATTTAGGTCAAATAAATTAGGATGCTGCCTTATCTCAAGGCATGGATCTAGACCATTGGTGGTTATTTGGCCAATCTGATGGGAGGCAGTGGGTTTAAATCTTGCCAGGATCAGCAGTTCAAACATTTTTTGTGTTCTGCTAGGCAGAACACTTAGTGGCAAAACATGTAGGGCAGAACTATGGGGATGCTACACAAGGTGCTGCACTGACACCTGCAAAGTTTGTTAGGGATGTTTAACGGCCTCAGACTAGTGGCCCTTCACAAAAGCATGGGAACCACATCCCAAGAGAATCCCTTTTCAAAAAGTCAGGTTATAGACGATAATCTCAAGTTTAAACAAAGTTCACAAATTGAAATGTTATTTCACTCTAGATCACTAAGAAAACAAATTCAGACCACCAAATCCAGCAATCTCATTGGCGGTGATCCCACTGGCTTGAAAAAAACCATCTTCAGGCCAGCCAACACGAACAACACTCCCACCCCCCAAGAACCCTATTCTGTTGAACATTGAAAATAGTGATCCTTTTATATCAGTTCCATTGGTCCTCTCAAATTGTCACAAACCCACTAAACCATATTACACATTTAACGATTAATTCCCTCAAGATAACTAATAAAGAAAATTCAGACCACCATATCCAGCAATTTCATTGGCCATAACATTTTTTCTGCACATATACACAAAAGCCTACACAACACCTTAGTTGTATATCAGTGCAATAATGCTATAACCCTTGTCATTATACATGGGGTTAAAAATCTACTGAGTTCAGTTCAGGATTTCGCCTTCATTTTCCCTGGCCTACCTACACAACCCCCTATTAGGTTCTCCAACAAGAGAAAACCAACCTAACACAACCCTCTTGGCCCACATAACAAGTTGCTGTAGGCAGTAAGCAAATTATCAAAAAAATTAATTTTATTAAATTTAATTAATTACATTAACTAATTGTGTCAACTAGGTAGCTAGTTCCAGCCATGGTGAACCAGCACCTACACTGGTACCGTGGTAAAAACCAGTGTTGTGTGGTTCAAAAAATGTGGTGAGAATTGGCCAGGTTTTCAGGTCAATTCTCACCCCGAGACTTCATGGGTATCACAAATGATGATACCCTGATCGACCTGCTCATTCTCACTGGTTGAGAATTGGTCTTACACAAGAACATCTAAATATTAAAAAAATAAAAACGTTTTTTTTTCCTGGTATTTAGGATACACTTGGTCCAGATTCTCAGCCATAGGGGGCTAACATGTGATGATACCCGGAGTGAAAATCAACCTTCTGATTCTTATGAGTTGAGAATTGGTCTTACAAGAATAATATCTAAATATTAAAAAAATTAAAATGTTTTTTTTTCTTTGGTATTAGGATATACTTGATTCTGAATTTCAGTAATAGGGGTCTATGTTAGCATCTAGGGTTTAAAGGCGGTTGTTGAAGCTTATTAAGCTAGGTTTTAGGTTAGAGAATTAAAACAAATGAGATTGGAGTTAGGGGTAGCAGCATGGCATAATCGTCACAAGGTGAATTTGAGAAAGGGAGGATATTGTGGGCACGTGAAAGTTTGGAAAAAAATTGATTTTTTTCACTTTTCATCTGTTTTGGTTAATAATTTCGATTATTTAAATTTTCGTGAATTACAAGAAAAATATCTTAATATTATATATATAACCAAGTTGTGGGAATCGCCTTTGAAAACTGTTGGTTAAAAAAATTGTGAGAACAAGTCAGGGGGTTTGTTTTTCAATTTCCTAAGACCTTGCTGGGTTCTCTGAAAAAGTTTTTAAAAATTCAAAAAAAGCACCTATCAGATTCTTTAAAACTAGGTTAATGATCAGAACCAACGGTTCTCAAGAAAAAGGGGAGAACCACCGAATAGTGGTAAAACCCAGCCCCCCCAATTCATTAAATTGTTTATAAATGTTACAATTAATTATCCCATGAATAGACTAAAGTAGGGTCTTTGAGTCCAAATCTAGAATTTCTTGGGTTTAATATGACCATTAAGAGGCCTCACTCAAGAAGGTGAAGGGTACCAGTGTCAGTGATTTTTTTTTTGTGGCGAATTTGCAGAAAATATTTTGAAAAAAAGAATACACTTTCAAAAAATTCCCTGAAATTTTCCACAGTTGCCTACAATATAAAAGAGTACTTAAAATTTCCTAGTTTCATATTTTGGATATTGCCAAACTTGGCTAAATATACTTCCGGTCGATTGCCAATTAAGCAACATCACAAAATTGAAAAGAGAAAACAGGGACCAGCGCAGGTGCTGATTCACCCGGGCCAGAGAAAGTTAGCAGCTAAATTAGGCGAGAATAGAACCAGCTTTTTAAACGCAACAAGATAAGAGTGAAAGAAGTTGAATGGGTCAAATTTGAGCACCATTCCCGAGGATGCCTTCTTCTTCTATGAGGTGTACGTAAATGGTGCAGTGAGCTAGTACGCATGCGTGACTTTGGCATTCATTCGTCGTCTCATCGTGGCCCTGCTTCTCCATCTCTAAACAACCCCCCCTCCCCCCACCGCCCTTTCTTTTGCCATCATGGCTCTCACACCGTCTGTGTAAATAGCAAATTCTCTAATTTAATAACCTCCTCTTGGACCTGGGACTGAGGAGTGGGCCTTCAGTTCGATGGGATTTGTCATCCAATTCGGCTTTCTACGTATTTGGTGGCCAGTGGGCTGATCCACATACCACGTGAAATCCTCTGGGCCAAGATGAAAGTCTATTACCGATTGTCAGGACTGTTTTGCTTGCATGGTAGCAATGCCATTGGACAAGAGTTTCCCAGTTATAACACATTTTGTTGCCTTCTGTCATTTTTTTAACCTCCCTAATGCTTTTTGCACGTTCCTTCTCACTGGTTAGGTGAACCTCATACCCAACCCCTTCTCTCTCCCATAATCTGTACGCTCAGTGTTCTAGAACGGTCAGTTCTGTTTGCTAACTGGCTTGAGTGTGCTGGTTACTGTGAATAGTTTGTGGTTGGTCTCATGCACCTCCACAATTCATGGGAACTGCATGCTCCTGCTAGTTACCCACCCAGTCCATTTTGCCCAACAAGTTGAGCAGTTTTGCCAAATACAGATATTTTCTCATGGATCCTATTGTGGGTTATAGTATATCAGAATCTAAACTTTTCTTTCAACTTTACCTTCAAATTTGGGCTATACGAGGAACAATCCAACTTATGATAGAAAGGGAGATGAGAAAAAGCCATAGGGAAAGAACTGTGTGAAAAGTCTATTAACCAAAGTAAGTCAGGACACAACATTTAATGAGTCCATTTTGCTAACCAATGATTCCAATTTGAACACAAATTACAAGAGAAAACTAGAAGTTTAGAAATTAATTTTTTTTTGTTATTGATTGTTTTTCTAGACCAAGTTTTTGTGAATTAAAGGTCTGAAGACAAGTTAAGTGAATATTTGCATAGTGTTATTACATTAGTTATTGGAGTCACATTTATAATGTGGTTAATTATATTCTAGGGACAAGAAAATTTGAGGAACTAATATATGGGAGATTTTGCATAATTTTTCATATGGTTGTCTTTGAAAAATTGATTTTGCATAATCCTTCGTATGGATATCCTTAGATGATTCCAAAAACAATTATTGAAACAATTGCCTCGTTTCCAAGTGTAACTACCTCCTATCCTCATAAGTATCTCATTCTTTTTCTGTACCCACCAACATGGATATGAAAAAGCAATTTACCAGGTGCCTTTTTATATCCATGGTATTTATATAAATTCAAATTAAATTTGATATTGACATAAATATTGATGAACTATTGGAAAACACATGAAAAGTTTTGACCATCATTAATAGTGTGCAACAATGAGGAGCACAAGTTTTATAATGAGACTTTAGATTTGTCATTTTTATAGACATTTAACAAGGTTTCTTTTTCACTTGTTATAAATGCCTTACACAATTAGGTATTGAAAGGTAATCAAATGGAGAACAATACAAATATTTGTGAAAATACCAACAACCATGAGACATTTATCAAATGGAAAAGATTTTCATAATTCCTTTAAGATTATGTACACCCAAACCAATGATTGTTTTTCAAATTCTTAATATGCCATTCATTCTATGTCCCAAGCTTAACATTATGTTATATAAAAAAAGAAATTTCAACTATTGTCTCAAAATGTAATTTTGTTCAATTTGTGACTAGCTTGCCAACATGATCATCTTTCTAAACAAAATGTACATTTTAGATTAGGTCATTTGAGGAATAGATCTTTTTGGGCTTGTTTAAATTGGAATAATTTAACAAGTTATTACAATGCAAATCTTATGTGTAAACTTTAAAATGATCTTGATCCTTCACATTTGTACTTCTTGTATGTGTTGGATAAATGATTTCTACAAGCCCAAATACATGAACTATCACATCATGTGTTATCCGTATTGAATAAAAATATGAGAATGTTTGTCCATAATTCAAGAATATTGAAGTTGCCATGTTTTAGGTTTCTTAATAGGGTTCTTTGCTTGTTTTTCTTGAAGACCATGTCTTCACATTCATTTTCAATTGAATTGCTATCAAACTATCAAAATGGATTTGTCATTATCTATGTTTATTCATGACAATGATCAAAAGTTTGTGATAATGTTTTCTCCCTCACCGTTAGGTGAGTTCTTAATTCAAAAAACACATTTCTTTTCTTTTAGTGTTGTCCATAAATATATGCAATTTTCTTTACTTTTTCTCATTTAAAAACATTTTGATGTATTATGCCTCTTGAAGTTATGGACTAGGTAATCAAAGCACCTTGGCTATTTCTGGTAGCCAATGGCTTTGAATTGGGTACTTGGCTAATTTGGTTGTTGTGAGGATCAAGATAACTTCCCATAGGAAGTCAACCAAATTAATTATCAATAAATTTTGAAGTAGTACATTGCATTTTTGGATTTCATGTTTATCTACTTGCTTTCATTTTTGTCATACATTTCTATTTTGTGATACTTGCCATTGTTGATTTTTGAGTTTTTATTAGTGATTCTTTGCCATACCTAGTTGTTTTTTTTGGTTTTGTTTAGTTTTTTTCCATTTTTTTTGTTGTCACATCTTGCTTTCAAATTTTTATTAGTGATTATTTTCCATATACCTAGTTGATTTTTTTTGTTGTTAAAGCATTTTCTAGTTTTTCAAAATGGCTACATCTTGTTGCTTGTTTACATATTCTTCTATCTTTTTGGTTGGCATTAATGTTTTGATTTGTCCTTCAAAACATCATTACAAGATTCATCTTTGTATTTGAGATTCATCTATTACTAAGGTCAATGTTGATACAACAATAATGCTTGAAGATGAATTGCATTATGAAATAAACAATGATTGAGAGGATGTGATCAATATTAATGTAAATACTATTCAAAATTCTAGCAATATGCCTTAAGAATTTGGTATGGTCCAAGATCTGTTTCTTAATTAAACCATTCAACCTCATACTAAATTAACAAGAAATTTTTGTTCCTAGAGTTAATTTTCTATCAATTAATGAGGACAACTATAATAAGATTGTGAACAACCTTAAGTGTCCAAATGGAAAACATGAGGGCCATCAATAAATTCAATCTCTAGAAAAAGTTCACAAACATTGATTTTTCCATAAAGATCAAAGACTTCCTATTCAAGGATTTTGCAAATTTAACATTAGATTTCTTTTTAATGTTGTGTAAGGTTAATGGAGATACTACCCCATAGTAAGTGTGATGAACATGTACGATTCATTCAATAGATTGCTGAAAGTTATTTCTTGAACAATTACTTCGCTCCTCTCTCCCCCATTGGGAACCTCTCTGCTGAATCTGTCAACTCTTACAAATTTGTGAATCAAATTCTATTGAATTAGAATTTTGCATGAAAATTCACTCACAATGATGGTGCAAATAAAAAGCAGAGAAAACTAGATGGAGAAACTTGCAATGATGAACAACATATTGTCACACAAATTGCACTAAATTACTACACCTTTTGGTTATCAAATGTGATTTGCATATATTACTCCTTTGTAGTATTCCTAATATGTGGCAACATTGAGCTATACAATTTTACTTGTCAACAAATTTACTATTGGTGTAAATAAAGAACATATACTTCATTATAGTAAGTTTCTTTGAAAAAATTGTTCAATATTGAATAACTCTTGCACCATAGGCACAAATGTTACGAAAACACATTCATGTATTTGTCAAGGGCAATGCAATCGTACCAAGATCACAACAAGGGGTGTTGTGGATTGGAAGATCTCATCGGGACAAACAAAACAAACAAACCAACCTTCCTTAGTAGATAGATGTTTGCTTTCCTCATGTTGAAGAGCTCTCTTTGATTGCTATCTTTTCAAAATTTCCAAATCTTGGGGGAGACACTAAATCTAACCATATCTTGAATGTCCTTTTCTTCTCTGTCCTGGATTTCTAAACAAGTAGAACACAAAACTTTAGGTCACAGACCTAGTTTGCACATCTAGCAGAAACTCAATGCCAGAAAGGTTCTACGTGTTCACAAATCAAGGGAAAGAAGAGAGAGAGAGAGATTGAGAGAATGAAATATAGGTATATACCAAATATGTAACCAACTTCAAGTTAATCTACAACAAAAGGTTGAAGAATCCTCAAAGTTTAGGATGAAAACTCTTGTTTTTTGGCCTCAACATTTCCGTTACACAAAAACAGCAACAAAATTGCAAAGAAATGAAAAGGGAAAGTTTCAACATTAACTGCAAGTATCTATTGAGCCTCTCACTAAAAGAAGGTTTGAAGGATCAATAGGTCTGGCACAGGGCATATAGACCCCATGCCTTACTTAATATGATACAACTAAATGTGTTGTTCAATGAGAGTTTCTCAATTGAATCAACCTGTTTTTTAGAGGTCCATATCACTGTGGTGCAAAATTGTCTGACACACATAATTAGAACATGATTATTGTCATTTGTAGGAAACCCTAATTAGTAGCAAGCCCTAAGTTTGTATTCTGTACAAAGGTTTTATGTCTCCTCCATATCTCAGTAATAGGTGTGTTTGATGTGTTTGAGGTAATTTGGGTTTGTGTAGAAGCTTGGGAAATCATTCTCATAGTATTGGGGGTAGTGATGTGGAGGGTAGGATTGACTAGGCCTGTATGGAGTGTAGTAGCTGGGTGAATAGTGAGAAGGGCCCCAATACTCCGCTGGCTTCTCATAGTAGTACTGATATGTAGGGGTGGGTTCTGCAGGTTTTTTCTCAGCTTTGATCTCAGCTTTGGTCTCGGCTTTCTCCTTGGGTTTCTCTTCAACTTTGTCCTTGGGTTTCTCCTCAGCTTTCTCCTTGGGTTTTTCTTCAGCTTTCTCCTCCTTGGGTTTCTCCTCCGCTTTCTCCTCCTTGGGTTTCTCCTCAGCTTTCTTCTCCTCCTTGGGTTTCTCCTCCGCTTTCTCCTCCTTGGGTTTCTCCTCAGCTTTCTCCTCCTTGGGTTTCTCCTCCGCTTTCTCCTCCTTGGGCTTCTCCTCAGTTTTTGCTTCAGATTTCTCCTCTGGCTTTTTCTCCTCGGGTTTCTTCTCCTCGGGTTTTTCCTCAGCTTTCTCAACTTTTGCCTCAGTTTTTGGTGGTTCGACAACAGGAGCAGGAGGAGCAGGAGGGTCAATCACAATGTCTGCTCTCCTGTCAAATTTCCTTGCCTTCCTCAACACTCGGAGCGGATCCGTTTTCCCCAACACAGTCACTTTTTGGGCCTTAAGGTCTGCTTGGATATCCATCACACCTGTACACAAGAACCACCAAGTTCAACTATGAATTTCCCTCTACATTTAAAGACAATTCAGCAAGCAAGCCCCTACACAAGAGTTGCAGCAAAATATTGGTGGAGCTATTTTATAGAGAAAAAAAATGATTGACATCCACACTCACCTTCAGCTTCACTGATAACTTCAGTGACCATCTCAACACATTTCATGCAACACATCTTATTAACCTTGAGCACAACTTTCTGCAATCCACAAATGGCACACAACCAACACAGGTCAAACTGACACACCATGAAAGACCATAGACTTGTGGAACAAACATGAATAGGAAGTGGTGGTAGGTAAAGCCCTAGGGCGAGGGTTTTACACGAAATAAGGGCTCATACAAGGTGGAGCTGAGCATGGCCCCAACATGGTAATACCCCTCGCCCAAGTGCTTTAACAGGCGTAAAGACCATGGTCATGCGGTGAGAAGAACCAGATGCGGGCGTTATGATTTCCATATAGTGTAGGGTAATGCACAAAGAGCAAGGCATTCCTGAAATAAGGGCCTACTTCCCAGGCAGCAGCCAATGGCAGGCTCTTATTTCAGGTATGCGCTCCTCCAAAAATCTAGCTAGGTCTTTACACCTCCAAAAGATTTATGATCACAAACAAGGTTAAAATGAAGAGAAGAGTATGGGAATGGTGTGGACTGACCGGTGGCTCTTCAGGCTTCTTTTCCTCAGGCTTTGGAGCCTCTTGTTTGGGCTCTGTCTTCTCCTCTTTCTTTTCTTCTTTCTTTTCAGGCTCTGTCTTTTCCTCTTTCTTCTCCTCCTTTTTTTCAGCCTCCTTTTCTTCAGGCTTCTTTTCCTCAGGCTTCTTTTCCTCCTCGGGCTTCTTCTCTTCAGGCTTCTTTTCCTCCTCGGGCTTCTTCTCTTCAGGCTTCTTTTCCTCTTCAGGCTTCTTCTCCTCCTTTTTCTCAGGCTTGGGCATCTCTATGGGAACCAGCCTCCACATAGTTCCAGGTGGTGCAGGCATCATCCATGTGGGTCCAGCCAGTCCATACTGGAAAATCTGCGCACAAGAGGAAAGAGAATAAGTTCTAAGAAAGTGAAGAAGAAGAAGAAGACATCCAGAAATGATCCTGGCATAACTAGAAAAATCTACTGTATCTAGCATTCATTTTGCAATCTATCCTCAAATACAAACTTCCCATGGCCCTCAGAATCTGCAAACGCCTCCTATAACATCTGAATCTGCCTGTCAAATTCAAAACAATCGGGAACTTTCAGCAAGAATTCTCACGTCCCCAGCTGAATCGACAAGACATCAAGCGCGCATAAGCATACATACCTCAGTGTTCTCCATCGATCCTGAACTTAGTCCTGAAGATCGCTTCTTGTAGGTCTCGAAACCTTATGATCTGCACCTGGATCGCGAACTCCCCTAACCAAGCGAACTCCCCTAACCAAGTTTCACTGAAAAGATGGAGAATTTAATTGTGAATCTAGCAAGTTCACTCAGTAGCTGCAATTCTGCTCGACGTTGAATCTGAAGAGACTGAGTCCCAACAACGTCGGCTTTAATTAGATTTCAAGAAGACAATCTCGGCAATTGAGCTGACAATGATGCTCGCAAAACACACTATCAGCTATCAGAAACAGAAGATTCGGGCACTCAAGTCTCTGGGAAATTAGAGAGGAACAACAAGCTGCTGCACCTTAATCTCTTGCAATCAAGCCCACGAAATTCAGATCCAAATGCAGTCGATAGATATGTGACAGGATCCAAAAAAGTACAAAACGAAACAGAAGAGACTTGAAGAAAGCAGACAAAATGCTCTGCACACAACTGAACAAGACAGTAGAGAAAAATCACGGGACAAACTCCAAACCAGAATGAAACAAGTTGGCCAAAGAGATCATCTTGGCCCGAAACTGTTAGCTGGGCTGCTGCTGCTGCCGCTGCAAGCCAGGAGGTTTGGGGCGGGGATATATAGAGAAAGGATGGCGGTGCGATCAATCTTGAGCGGTGGGGGAGAGAGAACATTGATGGAAGGAGGCAGGGCGGCCATGATCGGTGCCGATCTCTTCTCTCTCTCACCAGCTGCTGCTGGTTGCGTAATTCTTACAAGGAATCCTTGAAAGGAGTGCGCAATTGACCCATTCAAGCTGTGCATGCACGACGATGGACAGCAGGAGATCATGTAGTTGTTGTTGTACTCATATGAGCGATTAGTTAGGATTTGTATGGTTTCTTTTTTTCTGTTTTTTGGCGTACACAGATGAAAGTAGGAAAGTACCGCTGCTCTGGAACTGGACTTGGTGGAGACTGATTGGGTCAGTTCCCAGTTCGGCTCATTGGGTGGGTAGTAGCCTTGGTCTTTTTTTAAAAATAAGTTCTAAATTTTTTTTGGGCTGGCTATCTATAGCCAAATAGCTATATAAGAAATTAAAAGTGCTGAAATCAAGTGCTTTTTCAGATTTTCAATAGCCAAAATTAGACCAGAATTTAAGAAATATCTCCAGATTTCTATCTGTGGTTCAAGTATTTTAGCCAGAAATATACAAGGATGTTTTAAAGTTTTTTGCTTTCCTATTTTGCTTGTAGCCAAATCTGAACAAATCTTCCTGTGGATCATCACCTCTTTGGTTGGCTACATCACAAAATTGACCCCCAAAAAGAAAAAACACTCTGGGGCAAGGGAAAGCCAGCCTAAGAGATAACTATTGCGCAAATGTGTTGGTCGGTCGGTTATTATTATATTTACATCACCAGCCAGGCTTGTTATTTTTTGTTTTTTGCACCATGTACATAGGTTATCATTAACAAAACAAATTCAATTTTTTAAAACCACCTGCTATCAATATTGTAGTCAAAATATTAACTCCCATTATCAACTAAATTGTTAGTTTTTATTTGGGCGCTAACCAAATTTGGGGGATTATCAGAAACAGGTATAGACCCTGGCAATGAGGATTGATAACCATAGTTCTCAAAAAAAATTGAAAGAATAGAATAACTGGCCATAAAATTGCTAGTTCTTTATGTGTTCTTTCATGAAAACTGCAAGTCATTAATTTTTAAGGTTTTAAAAATAACCAAGGTCCCAATTGTTCCTTATTTTGATTTTTTTGAAAGAACCAAAACCAATAATTCTTTGATTCTGAAATATTTAGAAAATAAGAATTGATGGTTCTATGAAAATTCAAATAACCACATAACATTGATGTTCACCACTTTTTATGCTATGTGCAAAGGTGGGTTATCAAATACTTGCCTTGGGAACTACCTCATATATTGCCCATCTAAGTTCCAAGGTTTAGATATTTTCATTTTCATTTTTACATTGTGGCATTATCAACCAGAAGTGCTAAGTATTTGCTAAGTCCAAGTTCAAAAAGACTCTTGTTGAATTATTCAACTAAACTCACAATGGCTAGGGATTACACATGTCCAGCCAAGGTGTATTTTCATCTCTACATTTTTTCATTAGCATGGCCAATTAAAATTTGATAAAAATATACATATGAATTTTTTAACCTCTACTATATAGTTGTTTCATTGAATTGATTTCATTCGTGGCTAACCAAAGTGCCAAACTTGAGTTCTATTTAGGGGGAGATTTTTCTTTTAATTTACAAAATATGTGAAGCAAATGTATAATGCCCCATATATTGGTTGCTGGGGGGAAATAATTATTTCATTAGTTCTATGATAAGATTATGTTTATATTGAAAACCAAGATATAAGATACTAGGCATTAATCTGCAATTTTTTTTAAAAAACACATACAAATTAAAGATTTTAGGCATTAGTTATTACTAGGTTCAATTAGTAAGTTCATAAGTGAACTAGTATTAATAAATGATTAATTACTAAACACGGAAGAACATGAAATAACCTTATTGACAACCTAGTTGATAACCAAGTGTTTTCACTATAACTAACTGATATTAAACCATGCCACTATGTTTAATTTCATTTTTAATTTTATGTTAGGGAAAAAAATTGTTATGTACAAAGTAAATAAAGAAAATAAATTTGAAAGAGAAATATAAATAGTATATTTAAACAAATTTTCCCTTTAAATTTATTTTCTTTATTTATTTATATATAATTATTTTTTTCATTAACAAAAGACAGAAAATTCAATCAAATCAAAATTGCAAATAAGCAAAAGAAAATGATATGGATAACAATGGAGGAGAACTTTGAAATACAGGGAGAAATATATCAAATCATTTGCTTCAGCTTACCTATCTATTTAAGAGTTCAATTCAAAGTACTTAATCATCAAGGTTAGTTTTAACTTATGAAGAATTTTTGAAATCATCTATGCATATTTATAAGGTGTAAGATATTTTTAGTGTCAAGGTGCTAGAGCATATCTTGCAAATAGCTTTTATAACACTAAGTTTTCTAAACTTTTTAATGGCCCTTTGCACATAAAAAGTCATTTGAAAAAAACATTCACCAACAACCAAAGGGCAATAGACATTATTGCCATGGAACTTGATATTTTTTCATGCCTTTTGAACCCATCATCACCATCAAGCTTTACATTGCTCCAAATGCACATTGCCACTTGTGATACTTTAACATGAAATTTTAGTGACAAGTAATCAGAACTAGTATATGGGAGATTTTTTGGAATTCTTTGTATGTTCATCTGTGGACCATTCCAAAGACAAATTTCAAAAATAACTATCTCATTTTCAAGTCTAACTATTTCATTTCTTTCTTAATAACTGGCTCCCATCTTTCTTAATGACTACCTCTAACCACCTCACTATTTTTCCCTTTGCACCAACATGGATATGAAAAAACAAATTAACGTGTGTTTTTTCATGTCAATGAAATGTATATTTGATTTAAATTAAATTTGACACTGACATAAATAATGATGAATTATTGAAAATCATATGAAAAAAAAAGAAAAAAATAAAATGGTTGATTGTTACTGGTAATGTGTAGGGGTGTAGAGCTCAAATTGGTGTGCACAAAGTATTTGAAAAAAATCCAAGCATGCATCACCCAAGAATTCAAGAGTGAAATTTCAAAGAGAAAAATTTCAAGAACACAAATGAACAAAATTTCTACAACCATGAGCAAAAAGTTCAAAAGCACACATGAAGCACAACATTTCAAAAGCATTTGTTCCCAAAAATTCAAAAGCAATTCACAAGGGAAAAATCTCAAGATCACACATGAGCAAAATTTCACAAGCTTGCAATGTTCTTACAAAATTTTGCACAAAAAATTACAATGGGCAAAATCAAAGGAAATAACTTTGTAACTATTAGAAATGGAGTCAAGGGCATTGGAATGGAGCTTTTAAGGGTTGCAATTGACATTGTTGAAATAAAGGGAATTCAAATTACACACAAGGAAGTTGGCTTTGTGGATAGGAGGGAAGAGGCTTAATTTGTTGCTTTAACTTCATTGAATTGTCTTGGTGCTAAAACACCAAATATTCAAAATCTTTTTCATTTAGCACTTGATCATTGCAAATCATAAAAAATGTCAAAACATTTTGCTATATTAAGATTTAAGCCTAATTCAAGGTTGTGATTGCCATGTCAACAATCAATTTTGCTTGCACTGTAATTCCACACTCCTTCATCTTCTTGGCCCAATTGTGATCTTCCTTTGCCACACAAGAATCTTAAAAACACTTCAAGTTTAGATCCCCATTCTCATTTACACCCTTTACAACAACTATTTTTCATTTTTTAAAAACAAATTCATTCGCATTCTTTACATCTATTGTAGGTGAAGGCAATTGCCTCTTCATGGGTGTGAATTTTTTACTCTCTTCTTTAGTTTCTACCCACCGCATGGTATATCTGTGAAGAGTGACCAACAATGAATGAACACAAAAGATGTTTTCTTCATGTGTTTGGACTCATACAATTTTAGAGTTTTTTGAAAAAATCATCACTAGAACTACCACTCTCATTCAAAGTAAGAACAACATGAGAATTCCCACAAAATTGTAAGAATGTGTTGTTTATTAAACCCTATTTCATCTCCAAGCTCTTAGTTGGGCACTTTCCACAAATAGTAGACCAATTGTGTTGTAACTTGGTGAACAATCTACCCCCAAAATGAATGATTCTTTTGCCCATTCCTTGCAATTGGATCTTGCAACATGTGAAACACATACCTACAAAGTTGTTTCTTGTCATTTACCACAAAGTTATTCCCCTTTTTCACTTTTCCAACCTCAAGTTCTTGCAAAGCCATGGTGACAATGAAAACAAACCTCCCATGCAAGAATGGTGACAAAGTTTTTGCATGATTGCTTACATTGATAATGCCTTCTATATAGCCCAACATTGTGCACTAAAATGCAAGGCTTGATGGGAACTTTATGGCACTAGTTCAGTGGTTTGCACAATTTCGTTGCTACTGGGGTCAAGTTTTAACGGTAGCATTGGCATCAACTGCTTGTTGCTGGAAGGCAATTTGCAAGATCTAGTTAATATGCTTATAGACCCAAACAAAGCTTTGGAAGGTTCTAGAAAAACCCTTTAGGCAAGATTTTTGAATTTGGCTAGTAAGGTAATATAATTTTGGTGGGTAGTGATTGTGAAAGGTTGTTTTGGTAGATGGCAGAAAACAAGTAGAAAGGAAGTTGATTATTGGATGGAGAAGAGTGGGAAGAAAGATTTGAACTAGGAGACGAGTGGAATGTGACTAGATGGTTCTTTATAATTGATCATGAACTTAATGTGAAAGTGATAATGGATTTTTATCTTTAAACAAATGATGTGTAGCGGTGGTTGATGAATCATGTGAATTCACATGTGTGATAGAAACATGGACATCCATAGTAGCTTATGTGTAATAATTGGCCAATTCATGTCAAGATGTTTTATTTTCATTGCACGTTCCATGAGTGAAATTAACTAATGGTTATGGTGAATTAGATATTGCCTTCACACCCATATCCAAAAGACCCCAATTGCATTGAGCAATTCTTAAATAAGAATGCACTTTTCCAACTCAATAATAAACCTTGCAACAATTTTAAAACATTGTTGCTTCATAGCTTCTACAAATCAAGCCTAGGCCTCTTTACAATCATATTTTTCACCCCAATTTTTGCATCAATCGCATGAAAGATATGTATTTTACTTCCAAAAAAGAAAGCAACATAACAATGCAAGATACGTGCTTTGTCCACCAGGTCAAACATTAGGAATGAAATATGTGTAGGACAAGGTCAAGGAAAAAAGGAAATGTGGAAGCAAAAACCTATTCTAAAGATTGTAATATATATTGTGAAGGTCCACTTCACAAAGCTTCACAATAGAAATGACGTCACAAATAAATGTTTAGCGGCCTTTGGCAAATTTGGTTAAACATTGCACCACCTCCAATAAGGGCAACACACATGCAAGCCCCAAAAACATCTCCACATCACAAAGTAGTTCATAGTTTGGTTTGGCAATGTTGATGGTTGAACTATCTTTAGCCATCTTAACAATTAGTGGTTTATACTCGTTCAAAACACATTTGGAAGGCGAAGGCATGGAAATCCAATGTGTTTTGATGTTTTTCAAATTTTTTTTACCTTTCAATTACAATAATTTAAACAAGCTTTGTAGTTTCAAGATGGCACTTAGGGTTGTGGCAAAAATAGTTGCACATGAAAATTAGTAGAAATTCGATCTTTGAAACCAAACTCAAATTGCTCAATGTCTGAACAACAAAATTGGTCTGGTGTGCCATACAATGGACACCACTCACAAATGGAGCAAACTTTTGCATTAGTTAGAACATCACCCCACTTTTCACATCGTGAAAGATGGTAATTTCATTTGTTCCAAAATAAACTAATTTGCTAGGGATGGCAATTTCATTCAATCTTCCAATCCATTAAACTATGAACAATGAACAATGTGATATTGTTAGTAGTTTTTTTGTCTACAACCTTTTGTAGATTTGAACAAAATGGGAATTCATCTCCATTTGTTAGTTACATAAAAGTGCACAAATGACCAACTTTGGTTATCAAGAGTTGTAACCTCGTCACAACTCACAAAAATGAAATTCAACTTTAGCATGGCAACCTTGATAGCATTCAAAACAACATTGTGCATAGCCTCCACCATGTTTTATTCAATCATATTAGAGCAATGTTTATGGGGGTAGTTCTTGATTTTGAGGAAATTGAAAAATGATTTCATACCTTCAAAATTTGTCATAGGTCGGCCCTATTGTAGTAGATCCTAAATTGTAGTGAACTAAAGGTAATTCTATTTCTTTTCCATTTTGCCCTTAATTTAAAGTTGAGCAAACACTGTGTCACACCATGTGGAAGAAAATAGATGTTCATTTCTTACATGTGTGTTAATCTTGCATACATACCACTCCTCAATAACAACTTTAGGCTTTGTGACTATGCATCTTTTCATTCTAGAATGCTTCACCAAATAATCTAATTTAGGCACTAAGAGCTTCTCCTTCCTTTCAACAATAGAACAAACCTGACACCTAACCATCTTCATTTTCTCGCCCATCCCACATATGGGTTTTGACCAACAAAACTTTGCAACCCACTGCACATGAAACATGTGATTCACCTCCCACTTTGACTTTCGTTTTTTTTTTGGCTTTACATTCACCTTGTTCTACAAGGCTTGTAAAATTGACTTGAAAGACAACAATGTTAGAAGCCTTGTGTTTCCCCTTCAACAAAGTTTCTAGAGGATCATTATTAGGTGATGTGCTAAGTGTTTCAACATCGACAAGGTTCAAATTGATAGTAGGCAATGGGGAGGGGGTTGCACAAAAAAAAACAAAATTTGAAACCCAATGGGGGTTTCAAAGGCGCCATAACTAACCTATGTAATTGAAGGGCACAAAATATTGAAAGGCACAAGATGTAAACAAACAACAAACAAGTGCAAACAAGAAAGAAGATTGATTTGCAATCAAGCATTGATAGTTCCTTCATAGATGCAAAGTTAAAAAAACATGCACAATTGATTTATAAACTCAAAATGAAAAAACTTGAGAGCTTGTAGGCTTGAACTTTTGTACTTCATACATAATTTTGATTCAAGTAGTCCATTGTGTAGTGTGTGACACATGAATCTTTAGTCCAATTCCTAAGTAATCAAGACCCCCCCCCCATAACAAGATGTTTGTTTGCAAATGAACCAAGATCTAGGACAAATTCTATAGTACCTACAACTTACAAACTATTGGTTGTTTACCATTGGAGCTTTGTTGGAACCCCTCCCAACTTTCCTATTGCAACGCCTTCAAACTCTCCATATGTTTCACAAGTCGATTTAATCTTGATCAAATCCTACACATTATGATACATTGGAAAAGGATCTATGTAAATTAAACCACAATTGTGTAACATATTTGAATTGTGATCAAACCATAAATTGAAACATACAAGAATATGTGACACACCCCCAAGCTCCTTGATAGATTCAAATGTGAGTTTGAAGGGAAATAACGAAAGAGTAAGGAATTGGGGCACATTCCTGATTCATAACACTTTGGGGGGTAGAAGGGCATGCTGGAGCTCCGGGATGGGACTAGGAAGAATGACAAGCAATTAATCACTCACATGGATTTGCACAAAACCAAACAACAAGTTGGTTAGTGCACAGTTAAGCACTTTTGGTGCTAAAACGAGCCATGGGCCAACTCAAACTCACAAAACTCACCACGGCCTGAACTTAGGGAAGCTACCACCTTCCCCTTTATAGTATACTCTGTGCCTCTCCATGAAGCCCACATCCAAATGGCATTTTGTCCTGAGACTCCCAAATGGGGGTCTCGAAATTGCCAAAATTGAAACTTCCACAACTTTGAAGCCCCATAATTTTGTGTGCAGACCTCCGATTAAGATGAGGTCTAAAGCAAAGTTGTAACCTTCATTGAGAGCTTTCCAACAATATGTTGCATGTCACCTACACATAAGGAAATTAGGTCGATTCCCGACTTTTAGTGGTCGAGAGTCAAATTGACTCCAATTTTACTCCCGACCCTTCTTTTAGCCATCACTCGTGTTTCAGATGTCCAAATGGGTCATGTGAACCCATTTTATACATTTATGTTCTAAGAGCTTTCCAATGATATAAGGAACTCTTTAATCCATTGAGTTTTGACCCTTGCAATCGCCCTCTGAAAATTTAGAAGTCCACCGGGACTCCAACTCCCAAAGTGGAAACTCCCTTGGGAATGTGAAGGTTCATTCCTTCACACTCTTTTACATTCCCGGGAGCATGCAATGTGACTCCCGAGCTTCCCTCTTGGCTCGCAACCTTACAAGCCCTTGCCTTGGTCGCGAGCCCAAGTCTAGGGTTGCGACAATATGGATGGACCTTCAAACTTGAAAAAAATTCAAATGGAACTTCACAATGCATTTCATGTTTAAAGCTCTTAAGTTCACATTGTTGCTTCTTGCATTGAGGGAATTGTGGGAGTACTACATTAATTCACCCCCTTAATTAACTTCATCCTACTAATGCATTTAAGACACAAAAAGATGTGTGTCGTTGTTGGCAATTTGCAAATTTAAATTCTCATTCTTGGTGGCAATGTAGCTCGCCTGCAACTTAGTGCAGATGTGATTAAGTGTGACTGGCTATTGCGATATGACATCCTACGATGGAGGCAGTTCGATGCAAGTGGCGCAAGGTACTAACCAGCATCTGTTGGATGGCAAGCTAGCCACTCACAGTCGTCAATTCTAGGCGAATTTTTCAAAACATTGAAACCTATTTCCTTTAGGGCCTTATGCAAGCCTTTTTTTTGTCACCATGGTGCAAAAATTCACCCCAAAAAAGAAAAGAAAAAACCCCTCTGCTCAAGACACATTGCAGAAGAGCTGTAATTATGAAAAAGTATTAGAAAAGCAACATGTATAGAAAACTAAAGTCAAAATATTTGAGAATCTCACATGCTGAACTTCACAAAAAAAATCTAATTTAAATGCAAAATGGCTTTCTAGCCTAAAATTAAATGATTTGGGCACTTGCCCACCAGAATTGACCATTCTGTATCGTATACAACAAGGAAGCAGAAGACATTGAAAAAGAAATACAATTGACAACAATGCAAGCACACTTAACATAGATTTCAAGATGCCTGTCTAGCATTCTACATGCATGAAACCTCACTCTGCCCATCTATCCACATATGGTGACACCAGTGTCAATACTTAGAGTAAGCTCAAAGTGAGCAGGTATCTTGACCCCGGCTTAAAGACAATCACCCTGAATTTCCTATACCATAGTTGCATGGCTACTTTGACACATGTTTGTTGAATAATTAATTAATTTTGAGGATTCCATTTCAACAAATCATACATTCCAGAATATTCCATCAGGTTCTTAATTTCCTTCAGAAAAAGTATTTCTGGGGAAAAAAATTGTTTTTGAAAATTTCAACAGTTCTGCAAATAATATAATTAGTGTCAAAGGGGCCCAGGTATTAGGGTATTTGTGAATTAATTCACACATGCCCAGTTTTGTGGTAGGTACAATTGAAACAATGTTTTTTCAATTTGTGGTGTAGCCAAAGTGGGGGATGAGAGATCATCCATAAGAATATTTAGCCATATACCTGAAACTGCTAGAACTTATAATAGCTCTAAATATAGAAGAATTTTGACCACAAAGAGAAATGTTCTAGTCTCATTTTGTTAAAATAAACCCAGCTCTAATGTAATAAGTGTGAGTACCCATTGCAATCGCTAGAAACATCCAACAAAATCATGTATAAGTTGCACTTGTGGGTGGGGGCAGGGTTGTTTTTTAAGTATTTTGTGATGTAGCAAAAATGGCAATGATCCAGAAAATAATTTGGCTACGTACTAGACATGAAAGTAGGCAAAAAAATATGGATCCTTCTACATTCTTGGCTAATTTCTGGAACTTATCTTTAAAATCTGAAAATTTGGAATTATTTTTTCCTCAAAAAATCTGGCAAATTTGTGTCATTTTTTCCATTAAAAATCCTTTGGACAGGTCCAAATCATATTTTTCAGGTTAAAATTTGGCAAAATATTTCACCCAAAATAAACACTGGGTGGGTGGGTGTGTGGGTGTGGAGATTAAGGTTTATGATTTTGCCAAAAATGTTAGTATGAAGCTAACTCTCACTAAAATGAGTTCTACAACATTCAAAGGATTTAAGTCTTACAAGGCGTGCTACATCTGTCATTAATTTTTAATTTTTTAAAAATTTCCCTTTGCTATGAATTTTGCAGTTATAAATGCTAAAAAGAGGAAACCTGGATGTTGAAAAATCCCCATCTTGACCAGGGGTTTTAAATATAAAAAGATTTATCAAGTAGCGTTGCTGGCAAGGATCCCCAAAAAGATGTCAGTAGATGAAGGCAGTTGAATGGGCAATAGACTCTTTTTTTTAAAAGGATTCTTGCTATAGTTAGCAACCTAGGTACTACCTAGGTTTACATTTGGTGAATTGTTTTTCAAAAAATGATGAAATGAACCTCAAAAACAACATCCTTTCATGATTATTTTTTCCTGTTTTGCAAAGAGAATTGCCAAGATGCTTAAATTCCTCACTAAGAAAACACAGAGACTCCTGACCCTTAGCATTTATAGGAGGAGTTCAATTATTGTGCTCAATGGACAATTATGCTTGCTAGTTTGCAAAATATGATTTCACCAAATGGTGTTTTGAATTGGGATTTAAACAAAATCCTTTGAAATCTTTGGCAACAATTAGTTGGTTAACCCTTTTGACACACTTCCAAGCACCCAGGGGTAAAACATTGGACATTCAGATTGTTTGTATTGGAAATTTTATATATATATAAGCTTGCTATGACGATTGAAAGACTCTAAAAATCCTAATACTTTCTTGTCTATATGTTTTTGACATTCATGCCCAGAGTTGCAATGGCTAAATGGTTCAGATGAATTTTTTTTGCAAGTAATGTCAATTAATTGTCAATTTAACCTTTTGAGATGTTAAATTTTGTGTTAGATAGTTGGTTTGACTAAATGTTATGGTGGATAATTCATTCCACATGTTTGAACCATTTTGGATCAACATGGTTTAGATGGACAATTATGGTTTTTATTATTATAGGTTGAATGTGATTGATTGATTTTATTTTATTTTCATGTTGTTCAATATCCAAAACTCACCAGTTTATTAGTAAACCAAATCTTAATTTATATGTTCTTTGTTTGTTTGAAACCTGAGGTTTATTGTTTTAAAATATTGATAAATATAGCTCTCCCTTGATTTGCACAATTTATCAAAGGAAGGTTGGATTAGCTTCAAGACACAAGTTTAGAGCATTTTCACAATCACTTATGATTCAACATTTAACATAATAGATCATACAATGTTCATTACACCTTACGTGTTTTTCAAGCTTGGGTTCAAATATGTGAACTGAATCAATAAAATTCCCAATTATGCCCATTACACCCATGTTCCATTTTTCATTTGGGCTTTCTTTTCTTACCGATTGCATATGTCGAGGGATCCTAATCCCATTAATTCAGAGGACATTGTCTTTTCAGAATGTCCATTCACTACTTTGTGGTATCATCACTGTTTATCCCCACATATGTAGATATACTTTCTTCTTCAATTCTTACTCAAAGGGTCACCAAAACAGAACTTGCAATCCCCAAGCTACAAAGATGGGCACCCAACATATCAGTGCCTCTTAGCAATCTCCACAAACAAGCTGATTGAGAATTGAGAGAAGGAGTGACACCTGTTGTGGCCACATCCCTTTTCTGAAAGGCTGGAGGAACATTGACAGTGTCCGAAAAAGGAAAAGATCAGCCAGGAGGAATCACCAATCTAGAGGACAGTTTTTTTAAAAATTTCCAATGCCACAGTTGTTGCATGACTCAGCTTGTAACACAGCTCATACAGATGATTCCAGAACTGGGTCCCAACTTTTCTATCACATTTAGGTGGGTGAGAAGAAGACTTGCATTATGAATGTGGCCTGATTTGGACTACATTGCAGCGGATGCCCATATCTTGATGCTGGGATATTATCTGGTTGTGGTCCCCTGAAAGTGTGGAGCAAAAATCTGGTCCCACAAAGTTCATGCACAAGTTGTTAGGTTTGGATGGATCGAGAGGAGGACCAAATTGATTTTGCACGGAAAACAAGCAGTGTAGCTTGTTTGAGGGATGCTGAGATGTGCCTGAAAGTTCTGGAAACAGGCATATATCTGAAGGTTCTGGAAACAAGCCTATATCTGAAATGTTGCCTGTAACTGGACTTGCAAAAGGACCAGTGCCCTGCAGGCCCAGTTGTCTTGCAAAAGATTGACAGTCACAAGGCGGGGGGTTGATGCATGACAGAAAGTAGTCATGATCTCCCAATAGTCAATTCCAGTAAGTAGGACACAACAGTTTTAAAGAGAACATTGAACATTTCAAACAACACAATACAAGCCATTTGGCAATAGGCATCAGCTTTCTTCGTTTTGTCCAAAGTTGAGAAAATTCCAGAGCAAAAGCTCATGAACATTCCACTTGCTCAAAGGACTGTAATCTGACCAACACTGGGTGACTGAACAGGGATTGTTTATGAACCAGGTAACAAGCAAGAGTGCGCCGGTTGTTGTAAAATAGTCAAGGCGCTCAATTCACGGTAACTAGCATACTTGAGCCAGTTATCGGATATAACAATCCCTCATGAGAATTGAGATGCCCTCTTTTCATCCACACAAAAGTGTGATTACCAAATCTTCATCCAAGCAACCATGTGTTATGGAATCATTGGGCCAATGGGAGACCAAGGTGGTACCTAGTGCTAACTTGTAAGTTGCTAATGAAACAGAGGTCGAAGGTTATGGAAACTTGTGAACTGACAGTCAATCAGACCAGCAAGATTCACATGAGGTGATGGTTATATATGCAAAAAATATATATACCCAAATGAGCTAGTTGGATGACCTGGAGCTCTAGTGACTGACTACTGAGTCTTGGGTGCACATGATGGAGAAGATGTCAATTGAATGTAAGGTCTGTGAAAACAGCACATGGGACTATGGCCCTCTCTACTCTCTTTTGGAAGATCTGGGAGAACTCCTAAAGAACTTTTTTATAAATCTCATGGCAAATACAAGCCTTCTAATCTCTTGGAAGATCAGGAGGGGGGCAGTCAAGAAGCCATTGATGATGTATGTGTGCCCATTGCCTGACTGAGCAAGGGATCGAGGGGAAGATATGGAAAAAGGGCATAGCTATGTTGATATTTTAAGTTAATTCTACTTGATATTTGGGAATTAAAGATAAGATGAAAAAATATCAATGGTGAGACAACACCCATCTGCATACAACTGTCGATGGATGATAGCAGGACCAAGCATAACTAGTTCGTTTTTAATTGCTAGAAAAGATGATGGATTTCCCCCTTGCATAGAGTCCCTGGTTGTTATCTTTTAATTTGGGCCAAGAAGGTTCTCACCTATCTTGGTAACCATATCAAGCAAGATATGAGAGAACCTTCTTACAACCAGAGATTCTATGGACAGTAGTACATGTGGGGGCAAGGCTGCAGAATAAAGACCAATAACAATGGTGTGTAAGTTATGAATTATTTTCACAACAGAAGTTGAAAGCCATTTTCAGGTCAATTTTTTAGGGGATTAAGTAGTTGAAGGTTTTGAGCCCATGTTGGGAGTGCAGTTGCTAATGTAAGAAAGATTAGCCTAGAGTTTCTATTTTGTTTGGTTTTTTTTTACAAGCACTAAAAGCATGGATCTCTTGACCGTACTATACAATTGGTTTGTCCATAATCCGTTTTTGAGTGATGCAGCAGCAGCACTGCAGTGGCTAGCTGGCCACAAGTTATAGACCAGTGACCAAATCTCCTTGTGGGTGATCACCAATATGGCAACATCCCAAATTTTTTTAATGAAAAAAAAACATTGGGTGCACATGCTTTTCATGCCCTATGAAGCTCAGACATTGGAATATCACCACAACCACTGTAGTTTAGAACCATGTAAACTTTGGCCCATGAAATCCATACATGAATATAATTGTTGTAGCTTCATTACCAATAGTAGATGGAAAAAAAGTGAGGTTTGCATCACAGTTTTCATACCTAAGTGCATGGATTGGTTCAACTTGTCAGTACAGAATTCCACAGCTTATATTTAACTCTTTGTCATCTTTGAACAGTCATCCACCAATTTGATGGCATCACATTTTACCATGTATATCTTTAAATGGTTATTTAGTTCTTAGTGGAATGTAATTAAGTAATGAATCTGTATAAACAAACCCCTTGTTCTTGCACAAGACTAGCCATTGTTTAATGACTCCATAACTTACCTTGAATGTAGTCTCTTTTAGGGGTATAAGGGGATAAGTAAGTCCTAGGCGAACTTTTATATTTGTGGTCTTACAATTTTTTGAATAAGTGGTCTTTTTTTTTTCTTTTTTTTTTGGTTGTATGGCGGCTCCAAAATGGTGGGCTCCAAATTTTGAAACCCAATACATATCATAATGCCCAGCTATTGTGTAGTAAAAAGAGGACAAATGAGACTTGCCT